>QWCH01000022.1_pt1 | contig 247364 bp, 212 predicted proteins | sample 1972671 | NCBI WGS metagenome assembly QWCH01 (sample SAMN09866713, study PRJNA288562) | Human gut metagenome isolate term3_stool, whole genome shotgun sequencing... | isolation source: gut | host: Homo sapiens | place: USA: California | reverse complement strand
TATAATGAACTAAAATATCTTGTAAGTGCTTAAAATACAAGAAAGGGAGACTTATTTTTCAATAATTCTCCCCAACATTTGACTTAGAGCCTTTTTTTAAGAGTCTTTATCTTGCAAAAAAATTCAATAAGTAGTATAATTTAATAAATATGTTTTGTGGTGGAGGTGAATAATGGATAAACTAAATCAAGTGCTTAAAATTCAGTTGCCAAGAATGAGTCTTGAAAGCGGAATAAAAATTGCACTCATGATACTTTCTTTAATATTTGTCATGTTTGCGACGTATTATATGGTAAATATAGGAAACAATTATGTCGATGATAAAAGGAAAGTGCGACTGGATTTAAGAAAAGTTTTAAAATATGTTTTGATTTTTGCCGGCATCACAATAGTTGTTGCGATTTTTAAATCGTACAACAGCCTACGATATCTGTTAAACGCATTTTTGACATCAGTTGTAATAGCGTATGTCATAAATCCGCTTGTGAAATGGCTCGAAAAAAGATATCCTAAGGTTAAGCGTCAGTGGTGGATACTAATTATATTCCTTGCACTGTTTTTAATTCTCGTATTTATGATGGTGAGCCTATTACCTCGTACAATAAGTGAATTTTCAAAGCTGATAAACAATTTTCCGATATATTTGGAACAGGCGAAAAAAATAATCATTGACCTTTCACACAAACACTTCGGACGAGATGTTCTAAATCTTGAAAAGCTTCAAGTGCGGGATATATTTGGGAAATTAGGCATGTCAAACTTCGATTTCAGTTCCATGCTGGTCGGTGTAAAGAGTACATTTAGTAAAATCTTCATTGCAATTCTGGTTCCGATTTTTGTTTTCTATCTCTTAAATGATAAGGAAATCTTTATAAAAAAACTTAAAGAAATGATTCCCGAAAAATATAGAGAACAATCCATTGAAATCGGAAAAAAAATGGATATGAGCGTATTCAAATATGTAAAAGGGAAAATACTCATGGCAATATACGTTGGAGTTGTTGTTGGAATATTCCTCGGGATATTCGGAGTTGACTTCGCACTAGTCATCGGAATTATCACGATGTTTGCGGACATAATCCCGTATATAGGACCGTTTTTAGGATTTGTTCCTGCGGTACTGTTCGCACTTCTTGACAGCCCGACAAAAGCACTTTTTGTAATAGTTATGTTCCCATTTGTCCAATGGACTGAAAACAATATAGTCGGACCGAAAATCATGAGTGATCAGCTTGGCTATCACCCGATGATTGTTCTTATAATAACGATTGCAGGTGGATTCCTTTTCGGATTCATAGGCATGATATTCGCTCTTCCACTTGTTATTGCTATTGAAGTTGTCTACAGATACTATATGGAAAATATAAAGGCTAAGAAAAAATTAGATTAAAAGAAAATATGAGCCGTTTAAAACGAAAATCACGGCTCTTTTTATATATTAAAGGAGAATTTTTATGGAAAATATAGAGCTTCACGATATACGTGAGAAATTTTTAAAATTTTTTGAATCCAAGGGACATTTGCTCCATCCTTCATACTCATTGATACCAAAGAATGACAAATCCCTATTGTTAATCGGTGCAGGAATGGCACCTCTTAAAAAGTATTTTACAGGCGAAGAAACTCCGCCGGCAAAGAGAATGACCACATCTCAAAAATGTGTAAGAACAGGCGATATAGATAATGTCGGAAAGACGCTTCGCCACCTTACATTCTTTGAGATGCTTGGAAACTTCAGCTTTGGAGACTATTTTAAAACAGAAGCAATACATTGGGCATGGGAGTTTTTGACGGAAGTTATGAAATTGCCTAAGGAAAGACTTTGGGTTTCGGTTTATGAAAAAGACGATGAAGCATATAGAATTTGGCATGATGAAATCGGTGTTCCTGCTGAAAGAATTGTAAAACTTGGAAAAGAAGATAACTTCTGGGAACTTGAAGTAGGTCCTTCGGGTCCGGACTCGGAAATTCACTATGATAAAGGTGAAGAATTCGGTTGCGGCAGCCCTGATTGCAAACCGGGCTGTGACTGTGACAGATTCCTCGAAGTTTGGAACCTTGTTTTCACACAGTTTGATAAAGACGTTCATGGTGAATACCATCCTCTTCCACATCCGAACATCGACACGGGCATGGGACTTGAAAGAATCGCATGTATAATGGAAAATGTTGACTCCGTCTATGATATAAAAGCAATCAGAAAAATCATGGACAAAGTTGGAGACATTTGTGGAAAGAAATATGGAGATGATAAAAACGATGATGTTCACTTCAGAATAATCGGTGACCACTCAAGAGCAATCACATTCCTGATTTCAGATGGTGTTGTTCCTTCAAATGAAGGACGCGGATATGTTCTTAGAAAACTTATAAGACGTGCTAGCCGTCACGGAATGCTTCTCGGTATCAAAAAAGGATTCCTCGAAGCACCGGTAACGGAAGTCATTGAAAGCTGGGGCAGGGCATATCCTGAACTCATTGAAAATAAAAAAGTTATACTTGAAGTTTTAAATACAGAAGAAGAAAGATTCCAAAGAACAATTGTGCAAGGAACAGAACTTTTGACACAAAAAATTGCCGATTTGAAGGCAAAAATGAAAAAAATTCTTTCCGGCGAAGATGCATTCGTTCTTTATGACACATATGGATTCCCTGCAGATTTAACCGAAGAGATTTTGGAAGATGAGGGCTTAAGCTACGATAAAGATGGATTTAAAGAAGCGATGGACGAGCAAAGAACTCGTGCAAGAGAAGCACTTGACAAATCCGATTCAGGTTGGAAGAAAGATTCCAAAATGGAATTCGATTCGGAAATTGGAAAATTCTCCGGTTATGAATTGAACGAAACAACTACAAAAATTACAGATATTTATGTTGACGGCAAAAAAACGGATAAACTTCCTCTCGATCAAGAAGGAATTGTAATCCTCGAAGACACGCCGTTCTATGGTGAATCCGGTGGACAAGTTGGAGATATTGGAGAAATCATAGGCGACGACTTTAGACTTGAAGTATTGGATACAAAAAAGACAAAAGACGGACTATATCTTCAAATTTGTAAAACGGTTGAAGGTGTTGCAAAAAAAGGTGAAGAAGTTTCAACAAAAATCGATGTAAAAAGACGTGATGACATTAGAAGAAATCACTCGGCAACGCATCTTCTTCATGCTGCTCTTCGTCAAGTTTTGGGAACACACGTTCATCAAGCCGGTTCTCTCGTAGATCCTGACAGACTTCGTTTTGACTTTAGCCATTATCAAGCAATGACTGAAGAAGAAATCAAAGAAGTTGAAAAAATTGTAAACGAAAAAGTTTTGGAATCAATTCCTGTTGTAACGGAAATAAAATCTCTCAAAGAAGCAAAAGCTGAAGGAGTTATGGGACTATTTGAAGATAAATACGGAGACGTTGTAAGAGTTCTTAAAATGGGGCCGTTCTCAATGGAACTTTGCGGTGGGACACACGTTAGAAACACTTCTGAAATCGGACTCTTTAAAATAGTTTCAGAAACAGGAGTTGCAGCCGGGGTAAGAAGAATTGAAGCTATCACAGGACACGCATCATATAAGTATGTGCTTAAAAATGAAGAACTCATCAAGTCAATTGAAGGCAGAATGAAGACAACGAGAGAAAATATTGAGCAACGTCTTGGCGAAATGGAAAAAATCGAGAAGGAACAAAGAAAAGAAATTGAATCTATCAAAGCAAAACTTCTTGGTAACGCTGCTTCTGACATGACCTCAGAAATAAAGGAAATAAACGGCGTCAAAGTTTTGGCTAAAGTTTTTGAAGGAGTCGAAGCAAATGAACTTAAAAACATTGCCGATGAAATAAGAAACAAGGAAGATTCGATACTTGTAATTCTTGCAGCCAAAAATGCTGGCGGACTCAACCTTCTTGTTGCGGCGTCAAAAGGACTTGTAAAGGAAGGAATAAACTCCGGAAACATAGTTAGAAATATTGCTAAAGCCCTTGGAGGAAACGGCGGCGGTCGTCCTGACATGGCTATGGCAGGGGCAAAAGATGTTGACAAAGTCAATGACGTCTTCCAAAAAATAGCAGACTATATAAAGTAATGATAATATAAATCGAATATACTAAAATTAACAGAAAATGCCCGAAAGTCCAATAGGACGTGAGGGTATTTTTTTGTGTAAAAAATCAATATAGATACAATATATTGTGGTCATATATTCTTTAAAAAACACAGTCACAGTAATAGCAACTCTTTGTAACTATTTTGTCAGAATTTGTGTACTCGAGTTGTATAGTGACTTAGAGCACACTTAGTCACATGTAATATAAAATCCAAAATTGCATTGAGATAGTTAATAAAAAGTAAATATTATACTTGATGATGAGAATTTTAATATAAAAACAATATAAAAATGTTCGTTAATACTAATTATCTAAGGAAAATACAACTTAAAAACATATTAAATGAAAAATAAATTAAATAAAAATACAGAAAATACAGCAAAACAAAATTTTAATTAAGAAAAATAGAAAATGTGATTATTTCGATTTTTTTTCATTTTTTTGAAACTTTTTTTAAAAATAGGTTGACACTGACCACAATAAGTTGTATAATAAATGTAATTTACAAATAGATTGTAAGTTGAAAGGAGATCATTCAAGTGAAAAGCCATTCAAAGAGAATTCTATCATTGGTTTTTGCACTTCTGATGTTATTTCAACAAGTAATGTTTGCAGCTCAAACAGTTGACTTGTTCAACCCCGAACTGGGAGCGAAAACTGTTGATTTAATACCGGGTGAAGATGACACCAATACGGTGGACTTATTGACCCCGTCGGAGGAAGATAGCACCAAAACGGTGGATCTGCTAAATCCGGAACAACCGAGTGCAACGATTGAACAACAAAAACCTATAATAGAAAAAAATGAAAACAAAACGGTGGACACAATTACACCGAGGGGCGATGATATCGTTCCTGCAGAAGGGAAAAAATCGACAACGACGATTGTAGTCGGGGGAGATGAAATTGAAGAAGGAGAAACAAATGAAAATTCTGAAATTTCTCCTGAAGAAATAATTCTTCCTGAAGAAAACGAAAAAGAAGAAAAGAAAGATGCTTCTTTCGAAGATGAAGAACATCATGAAAATGCAGGCGTTCTTCCATGGAGCACAGACCTTGTAAAACCTTGGAGCATTTACAGAGCACCGAAAACGGTTTATAGACCTGGAGAAGACTTAGACTTAACAGAACTATTGGTTGAAATTAAAACAGGTCGCTCAGGAAGCTTGTACAACATCGAAGACTTAATCAACGATGAATTTACAACAATAACGAGAACGAGAAAGTCTGATGGACAAAAAGTCAGACTAGACGACAAGATTTACGAAGACGAAACAATGACAATCCACATGGATGGATGTCAAGATTTAACAATTGATTTTACTGTAGATGAAAATCTCAAAGACGAAGCAAAAGCTTTTGAAGCTTTCCAACAAAATTTAATAAGAGAAGAATTCCGTAATGGCTTGGATTTTTCACTTTATTTAATCAAAAAAGGCGAAAAGGAAAATCCTGTTGTAGCCTATTCACTTGATTCACGCAAATTAACACCTATTGGAAACGGCGTAGACAAAAAGCTTAAAGATGGACCTCTTTTCGATTTAAAGGATATAAACTCATGGGATAGATATGATATCGAAACCATTGGAAAAGTAAAAGCAATTCTTGAAAGAAGTGCTGAACTAAAAAATACAGAAAATATTAGAAAGAAACTTATAACTCAACTCGCAATTTGGAATGTAACATCAAATATCATTCCGGAAGAAATCGATGCAACAGTTTCTGAACCTACGGAAGTCGCTCCGGAATTAAAACCGGCAGACGAAACAAAAGAAAATCCGGAAGAAGACAAAAAAGATGAACCAATCGAAATAACTGAACCAACAACTCCGGAAGAAGAAACTGAAAACATTGAAAAAGAAAACGAGAAAGTTAAAGATACAAAAGACGAAACAGTCGAAATAAAAACTGAAGAAAAAGTTGAAGAAAAAGCTGAGACTGAAGAAAACAAAGAATCTGAAAAGATTGAAGAAAAAGCTCCGGTTCAAAGCACAGTTCATAAAATTGTTTTTAACGCAAAAGAAATTGACGTTCCTTATGATGACATCGAGCTATCTGATGAAGAATATGAACTATACAAAGAGCTCACATCTTTGGAAGCAGTTGAACTGAAGAATGAAGATGAAGATTTAAAAATCTATGAACCTATAGTAATAGAAGAAACTGAAAATCAATATGCTGACCTCGTAACAATCGGCGAAAGCGATATCGATTCTATTGAAAGAGTTGCAACAGAAGTCACATTTGACGCAGTTGAATACTCATTCCAAAATCTATATCACACCCTCGAAACATCAAGCATGTTGGGCTTCGGTCAACCGAGAGACTTCAACGTTCTTCTTAAAGCAACAATGAAAGCTTCAAGAAAAATTGTTGAAGGCGACAAATTCGAAGTTGAAATCCTAAGTAAAACTCTTCCTATATTAAATGGTGAAGAAGGACGAGCAAACGACATCCAAATCGACGGAAAAGTTGTTGCAACAGCTGAATACATTGCTGAAGAACACAAAATCGTCTACACATTTGTAGAAGACCTCGACACGGATAAAGTTGAAATCGAACAGGAATTCAAACAAATCAAAGAAGAAAAAGCAGCTCTACTCAATATGCTCGAAGTAAGTGAAAACTTGGTTCTTGATGCAGTTCGTGGTGCTGAAGGAGATGAAAACTCCGAAGAAAATCCGGATGAACTCGAAATCTCTCCGGAATTCGAAGAAAACTTGATTGAGTTGAAACTTGGAAATACAAAAGTTACGTATACTGGAGCTTCGTTTGAAACAAAGAAATTCAGATTGAAGACCACAATGACGGCAAAAGCTGCACCGGTTTGGAAAATTCCAAAAGATTGGACATTTGATGTTAATATCGGACCATATTTAAAACCGGAATATGACGAAAATTCTGAACCTATTCTTAAACCGCTTTATGATCCGAATAATCCGGGCAAAGTGATTGCGACACCGAGTTATATCGAAAATGAAGACGGTCACATAATAAGGTATACGTTTAATAATAATTTAACTGAAACTAAAAAGTTAGATATAGACCAGCTTTTAGCATTTGATACTGAAGCAATAGGAGAAAAAAGAGAAATTGATATTGATATTGTAGTTTTCCCTAAAAACAATAATGAACAAAGGATGCCTACAATAAAAGTTAAAAGGACAGACCCTAGAACGGAAATTCCATCGCTTTTTCCTATTGATGTTAACGAAAATGGAGAACCAAATTTAAATGATGGACATGAATTCTTTGAATATGGTCCTTCATACAAGGTTACATTTGATGCATCGGCAAATCCGATTGTTGAAAATAGAGAAGTAAAAGCTGTTGAATGGACAGTTATATTTAACGGTAATGGAGAAAATTTAAATAGCGATCAACTTGACCTTATTACAAACTTTACAGCAGTTAAGAACTCAGGAATATCTGAAATACAAAATGTAAGACTTAATGATAAAGAAATTGAATTAACTAACAACACTAGGATGGAAAATGCTTTCCTCATAAATGATTCGAAATATTTTGACGGTCATAAAAATTCAGAAAGCGTTTATACCTTTAAGTTTATAACACCTGTTGACTCTAAGCAAAAAGCATATGTTCTTGACATAGCTGCAAAACTTCGCGGTGTAAAAAAGACCGGTGCAGTAAGATTAATTATGCCGGCATACGAAGGCGCCAAACTTGAAATGGTATCGCCTAACGACATGACGTATTCGAACAGAGCTACAGTTTCAGGCAAGTTCACATCTGAGAACACTGCTGAATGGATAGTGACGGAGGAAGTATCTAGTGGAGACCCTGGAATGCTTCCATTGACCACAAGAAAGTTTAGCGATAATCAAAATATAACTTCACTAGAAGTAGCCTATTATTCTCTTAATGACGAAGGAATTATGTATCAAGTTTCGGAACCAACGTTGAGAGAAAAGATGCCTATGGAAAAAGGTAAGCTTACAGCAAAACCACTGCCTGCAGGCTCGATAGCGGTTTATAAATACGAAACTAAATTTAAAGAAACTGCCACGACTACAGAAAGATTTCCAAAATATACACTATCAGATGCAAGCATTTCTCAATACAGAGATGTGGATTTAAATGTTAGCTGGGCTAAACATCTTGATAATGTAAAATATCCAGAACATACTATAATTTTATTAGATGATAAGAATACCGAGATAAATCAAGAAAAAATTGACCGTCTAACAGAAGAAGAATTAAAGAGTTATCCTCATGTTACAATTGAAAAAGAAAAAGACTACAAAAAAGACCCGGAAATAAATACAAAGATTCCGAATGTTAAATTGTGGAATGTTGATGAAAATGGTAATTATACAAGCATTGATTACAAAATATTTGTAAAAATGCCGAAGGAAGGAACTTCCGAAAACGGTACATCTGTAAAATATGGAGAGGTTTATAAAAATTATGAACCAATTAAAAATAGGTATGTAGTTAAAAATTATATAACACCAAATAGTCAACACAAAACATCAGACATTACGATTATAAAAAAAGACGAAGAAAATACAGAAGAAAATACAAAAGGATTATCTGGTGCAAGATTTAAACTATTTGGCACATTATATACAGATAATTCAGCAAAATCTACAACTATTTCATTTGAGGATGTTACAGATGAAAATGGAGAAATAAAATTTACTGACGTACCTGCCGGCAATTATACACTTCAAGAAATAAAAGCACCTAACGGTTATGAGATAAACAATGATGTAGACAGCGTTGTTGTAAAACCTGACGGTACAGTAGAATGGTCACACAATTTAATTTGGGAAGCTAAATTTGATCAAGGGGCCTCTGCAGAAAATTGGAAAAGCGAAGTGGCATATAACGCAGGAGAACCTAAATATCCTGGGTATATGAACTCGCTGAATTATACGGAAGTAGACAAAAACAATAAAGTAATTTCATATATTCTTCTAAAACCGAAGAAAAATGAAGAAAATAAACCGGATGGAACATTATCATATACCGATAGAGATACTAGATTATCTATTTTTGGAGATAATATAAGTATTTCTAGTATTGAATTATACGACGTTAATCCAGATGATAGGGCAAGCGTTGTTGCTCAGATGAATAGTAAAAACGTTTCCCATAAAGGCAACGGCAATATAGGCAATATATTAGTAGATATAACAACGGATAAGAAACATTATAATAAAAACTATGATATAACATTAGATAAAAAGTTCAGTGAGCCATTTTTAAACAACAAAGAAGTAAACGCGATATCAATTCCGTATGTAAGATTTGGTGATTCTTCACCGGGTTGGGCATTTCTTGTAAAAGTAACAGGCTCAATTGATGATTCGTCATCAGATAAACCTTCAACTCTATCTTATAATTGGTTGTCTGTGTCACAAGCGGGTAAGCATGAGGCACTAAAACCATCTGAAATTGCAGCTGAAGCTAAAATATTAAGTGATACTGAAATACCGGGAAAGAACAAGAGAAATGGTGTAACCAACCCTGTATTTACAGTAAAAAACAAATTACAAAGCACCACAGATATCAATATTCAAAAATTGGATAGTGATAACAACAAGCTTGCCGGAGCTGAATTTAGTTTATATGATTCAAAAGATTCACTATTAAATAAAGATATTACAACTAAAGATGGAAGGTTGACTTTCAGAAACATTGCTCCTGGTCAATATAAGCTCAGAGAAACAAAATCGCCAAGTGGATATTATAATCCGGGCCTTGAGTTTACTGTAACAGTTAACCCGGATGGCTCGATAATCTATGATGCTGTTAATAGCAAAAAAGAAAAAGTTGAACAAGGTGAATATTATAGAGTTGGAGAATCTTTTTCGGGTGGAAGTTCGAACCAAACGATTGAAAAAAAGATAACAGTATTGGATGCAAAAATGTATCTTGACGAGTCCAGTCATTATGGAAAAAGAAAAGATGTCTGGGAAGAAGCTGCTTATGAATCCTACAACTTTGAAGCTAGATTTAAATTGCAAGGTTGCAAAGCAGGTGATTCATGGACTATGGACTTTGACGACAATTGGAACTTTACACAATGGTCCGCAGCACTTCCGGTAATTAAGTCAGAAAACAATGAAACTATAGCGACAGGAAAAATTGATTATACTAATAACAAGATAACCTACACTCTTGAAAACCCAGCTTATGTAAATACACATTCGGAAATTAGTGCTGAAATAAAATTAAATAGTATAAGACCATCAAAATATTTCGTAAAAAACAATGGCATTTATTCTTTCACAGATGTTATAAACGTGGGTCCAAATGAAAAGGTTATTGAAACACGTGTAAATGCAGATTTAGGCGAGTTCTATGGACAAACAGGAGACAGAATACCAAAATATACTACTCAAAATGTAGACATTTATAAAGACGGAAATGAAAATAAATACATGATGAGAAACATTGCTTTGTTTAATGCTACAGGAAGGAGAAATCTTGTAGGTGATAGCACTGCAAGAATATATTACGGTTCAAGTAAAAATAGTGGTAGTCAATTTAAGTACGGCGACAAACAAAAACCTACATTTAAGCCGGTAAAAGTAATTGTTTATAAGGTAAAACATCCAAACAGTGACAATATGCCGCTGTCTTGTGGAATTAATCCATCTTTAAGTGATGATTATGAAAAGTTGGCAGAATTTACGGGATTTGGTGACAGCCCAATTAGCAAAACAGATGGTGGCGTAAATATGAACTATAATCCTAAAAGAGTAGACTTGAATGATAAGTATCACCCTGATTTATACGACACTTACCATTATCAATTTTGGATTAGGTTCCCTAACAACTCTCCAAATGGTGAAGGATATGTTGTCGAACAGTATTATTCTATAGAAGAAGAAAAAAGATTTAACGACACCTATACTCAAACGTTTATGGCACATAGTGCCGGAAACTATTCAAGTATTGGATTTGAACAGATTAAACCGACATTAAATGCTGCAGCCGGTATTGGAAGCAATATTATTATTCCACCAAAGAAAAATTATGATTTAACTGTTTTTAATAACAAAAATCCTGGTCAATTTATAATTAAAAAGATCAGTATGGAAAAAGACAGCAATCAAAATGATATACCGTTGTCTGGTGCGGAATTTGCATTGATGGATTCAAATGGAAATGTCATTAAAAGAGAATCGTCAAATAAAGATGGAATTGTCCAATTTAACGGTTTAAATAAGGGCGAATATACTTTAAAAGAAACTGTTCCGCCTAAAGGATATGATTCATATACAGACACAATAAAAATAGTTGTTGATGAACATGGAGATATCACATTCAGTAATGCTGATAAAAACAAACAACGGGATAATAACATTATTGAGATTCAGAAGGGAACTGATACAACTGAAGAAATTAGAGTTTTAAACCCTACTCCTATTGAGAAATATCCTTCCATAGGATATCATGGTTATAAAGATTTCATGAATGTTAAGACAAAATTTGTTAGTGCTGATGAAACCACCGTTAAATCAAGGATATTCTTAAATCCTTCAAATGAAGTAGAAAATGGAAAAGAATTAGGAAATGGTCCGGATCAACCGACAATATTTAGTCTTCTTAAAAATGCGGCCGATAGTGTAGATTATAAAATCTATAAGATACCTAAGAATGAAAAACCATTCATTTATGAAAATACGCCGATTAGTGATAGCTTGCTTTTCCAAAGTGGAACTATCGGACCAAAAGTCGACTCTGTTAATATTAATTTCTCAAAGGATGATAAGGGTAATATTATCAGCAAAGCAAATAGATGGCAAGGTGCCGCATATATTGTTGATATTACTGCAAAATATAAAGGAATATCTGAGAAAGAAGAAAACAGATCAGTTTACTTTGATTGGAAGTATATTAATGATCAACATCAAAGAGAAAGCCATATGGAAGGTACGGTTGGAGCTAAAGTTAAATATGTGACAAAAACTATCAACCACAAAACCACTCCGGTTCTTAAATTTAAAAATAAAAAATCTAAGGGAGAAATCATTATCACAAAAATTGACGATGAGACCAAAAAAGTTCTAGAAGGTGCAGAGTTTGAAATTTTATACAAAGAAAAAGAAAATGAAAAACCGGTAATGCGTAAAGGACAACCATATATTGCTAAAACAGATAGCAAAGGTAAGGCAATTTTTGGAGATTTGGAATTTGGAACTTATATTATAAGAGAAAAAACAGCTCCGGACGGATATATTTTAAGTGATAAAGAATGGACTGTTGTTGTCGGCGAAGATAATAATGTTGAAAATTCTAAAAACATTACAACTATAAATACTGGCAATGATGAACCATTGGCTAAGATAACAACGAAACTCTATGATAACAAGGATACAACTTATAACCTTGATTTGAATTTAGAACCATTGTATCCATCTGACAACAGTAAAAAAATAACACTCAATTTTGACTTTGAAAACTTTGATGTTTTTGTAAATGATAAACTCGTAGATGACAATTCAAAAGCAGACTTTATCAATAGAATTATTAACTTTAATAAGTTCGGAGAAGATTTAAAATTATCATTAAAGATTAAACCGAAAAATTCTATTCAGCCTGGAAAATACAAGCCTATAAAATCTATAACTATAGATGGCAAAGATATAGAATTAAGTGCTCAAGATATAACATTCACAAACGATGCGGATAAGGTAAATTTGTCTAATGGAAAATATAGAATTTTTGACAGTAATGATTATTACCAGAGAACAGCTATTTACACAAATTCTAAGATAGAAAATCAAATGAATGGATGGTATAAGCTGACAGTATGTCTTGAACCACAATTTTATACAAATAAGAATTATCCTGTTTATTTAGCTCTAAATACTAATGAATTTGAAGTAAAATATGTTTCTGTATTAGAAAATCTTTCATATAAAGACGGAGTTGTCTCAGGTTACAAGAACGTGATAAAAGGCGATCCACAATACCTAGTATTCAATGTGAGACCTAAAAACAGGACAAATAACATTTTACAGCCAATTAAAGAATATTATCTAGGTGGAGCAAAAATTCCTGAAATCGATTATTATGGGAGATACTTGTCTAATATAAACTTAGGCTCGGATGTATATTTGAAGGCAGAACCTATTCCTGAAATTAAAGATAACGGCGATGTAATAAAAGATGGAAACGAATATTTGATTTCCATAGATAATAAACAAAAATCGTACGATGTAGAGTTTAATAAAGTTGATATTAACAAAAATCCTTTATCTAGAGCAGTATTTGAAGTTCAAAAGAAATATACAGTTGAAGGAAAAGACACATATTATTATGATTTCCTAACTTTGGAAGAAAGGAAAGAAGCAAAGACCACAGCAACATCGGATGAAAGTGGAAAAATAATATTTAACGGATTAAAACCTGGTGAGTATAGAATAATTGAAGTTAAAGCACCGGAAGGGTACAATATACCAAAAGGCGCAGTAAAATATTTCAAAATTGAGAATGACGGCACTGTAAAAATTTTGGTCGACAAGTCTTATGTTGATAAAAATGCAGAAAATTCAACTATCGTAAATAGCAACTTGGGTGAATTTAAAATTGTTAAAATTGATGGAAGCAAAAAGGATAAAGAAAACAATCCTATTCCACTTGAAGGCGTTAAATTTAAGTTATTAGATTCTAATAAAAAACAAATCGAATATAGTGAAGCCGAGAAGCTATTTACAACAGATAGTAATGGTGAAATATTATTTAAAGATCTTAAACCTGGTAAATACTATGTAAAAGAAGTTCAAACTTTAAAAGGATATGTATTAGATGAAACAGAAAGACCTATAATTATCGGAAAAGAATGGAACATTCCGAATAAAACTGAAGGAACAAAAGATGTCTCAAATGCATTAAAACTTGATAATTCAAAATCTAATATGACGTCATATAAGAAAGAGGAATATGTAGATCCAAATAAGTCCGACGTATTAGTTGCGCATTTAAAGTACGATATAGATAAAGAAACTGAGATTAAATCAGGTGACACATTTATATTGACTGCATCTGAAAATATTGACTTAGACGGAATAGGTTCAGTTTTAGATGAAACATATGATATCTATGGACCTCTTGGATTGTTAGCGAAAGCAAAAATTCAAGATAATAGAAGATCAATTAAATACACCTTTACTGAATATGCTGACTACTACAAGATAACAGAACTCAATATTGGAATGGATCTTGCAATTGATAGATTTGAAGTTCCGGGGGATGAAAATGGAGAACAAGACATTACCGTTGATATCTCGCCTTTAAATTCATCAGAGATATTCTCTAAACCAGTTAAAGTAAAATATTTCCACGCAGGTATTGAATTCTTTGGTGAAGGATGTTTAGTTAAATATGATGATTCTAATCAAGGGTTCAAAGCATATGTTTATATTAACAATCGAAGTATTAATAAAATAGAAAGTATTTACAAGACAATATCAATAAATCCGTTAGTGGACTTAAATATAAATACAATAAATCTATATAAAGTTACTAACGGAATGTTACCATGGTCTTACGGAATAGATACAACTAAGTCAAATTCATACGGCTTGGTAAATCTTAATCTCAGAGCTCAACAGTCTGGTGGTTCTTATTATCTGTATCCTAATTATTACAATTGGGATGACAACACATATCTTCTTGAAATTAGTGGGCAAGTTACTGACAAAAGTGATAGTCAAAAAATCTTAAATGTAATTTATACTAATAATTTTAAAAATAGTAATAATCAAAATGAGTATTATGAACTAGGCATAGTTCTAAGAAGAGCAGCAAAAACTACTGTATCCCATGGAACAGGCGAAATTAAAATTCAAATAGAAAATCACAAAAATGAAATATTGTTTGAAAAGGTTGACGGTAGAGATAATAATGTAAAACTTCAAGGGGCTCAGTTCACCTTATATAAGGCGAAGGAAAAAAACGGTCAATATGAAAAAATTAACAATGCTATTAAATTTGGTATGGTTGATAATAAATCTGAATTTGTACCTGATGTAGACTCAAAAGGAAATCCAATACCTGAAGATCCTTCTAAAGGTAATACGGTAACATCCGATAAAAATGGACTTTTCAAGTATGAAGCATTAAAAGACGGTATTTATGCAGTTAAGGAAACTAAAGCACCTGAAGGTTACACAAAGCTTCTTGATTATGTATTCTACTTTAAGGTTGAAGGTGGAAAGATTTATCGAGTAAATAAACTTGGACAGTATATTGACAGCAAAAAGAAAGTTGTTAAAGACGAAGCTAAAGACACGTCCAGCTTGATTGTCGACATGGAAAAAGATAAACCACAGTCTGAACCGATTCAAATCGAAAACTTTAAGGCTGAATATCCTGCCACAGGTGGGGTTGGAGCACTTCCATTTGTATTCATCGGTATGATGATTATGATGGTTGGAGCATATATGTTTATTCGAAGGAGGGATGCCCTCTATGAATAATAGTATGACCGAAAGACGGATACACGATCCGTAGTGCGAAGACGCATCTGCGGGAAGAAAATAGGTGGAGTTTTCCACGAAAATTTGTCGAGAGTGAGATACGAAAAAGGCACGAGCGACAGCAATAAGTTAAATATTCGCGAGAGCGATTAGAAAAATCAAAAACAAGATATAAGAGAACGGTGTGGAACAAAACAATCCACGTAGATTGTCGAGGAAGATATACGAAAAAGGTACGAGTCGACAATGAACAATGAACAGACAAAAACTTCAAAAAAATCAAAAACAAAACATCAGAGCAACTATATGAATTTATAAGGAGAGAATTATGAACAAGAAATTCAAATTTTTGACAGTGCTTCTCGCACTTGTCATGACACTCGGTGCATTTGCACCATTTGGAGCAGTAAAAGCTGCAGAAGCAACAGAAACAGAATCAGTAACAATTCACAAAATTTTGCTTACAAAAGCAGCTTTAGATAAGCATGATGTAAAAAAGAAATATGATGGTAATGCAATTAAAGACATCAAAGATTTCTTTGGTGACACAACAGCTAAAGAAATCGGAGGCGTTTACTTCAAACTTCAAAGTTTAAAAGCTGATATAACTGAAGATAAAATTAATGTAAATGATGACACACAATGGGAAGATGTTGCTGGAAAAGCTGGTCTTACAAAAGAAAAAGATGGTCTTAAATTAGATACAAAGGGACTTAAAAAAGGAACTTATAGAATAGTTGAAGACTTAACACAATCAAAATACCAAGGTGAAGAAGGCAAATTATTGGCAGCATCTAAAGCAGTTCCAACTCTTTTAGTACTTCCAATAGTAAATGAAGAAGAAGGTATCGTAAAAGATGCTCACGTTTATCCAAAGAACACTCAAGAAAAACCTAAAATTGATAAGAACTTCTCTGTTGAAGAAGCAAAAAAACATATTTCAGCAGATGAAGCTACAAAATTAGAAGTAGCTATTCAACACAAAGTAGCTTTTGATAAAGCAAAGAAAGCATATGCTGAAACAACAGAAGAATATAAAAATGCTAAAGATGCTTATACAGATAATGATAAAGCATTAATTGCTAAATGGGGCATCGATTTTGATAACAATCAAAGAGACAAACAAGAAATTTCTAAAAAAATTGGTGACGATGTTGAATATGTTGTAGAAACTGAAATTCCACAAGATGCTAAGTATAAAAAGTTAGTATGGAACGATAACATGACAAAAGGTCTAACTTACAATAAAGATCTAAAAGTTATGCTAGGAACTACTAAATTAACTGAAAATACTGACTATAAAGTAATTAACACAGATAGAGGATTTACACTTAAATTTACTACAGACGGTATTAAAAAAGTAGAAGACGCAGCAAAAACTTCAGCTCAAATAATTACATTAAAATATTCAGCAAAAGTAAATGAAAAATCAATAGTTGATACTCCAGACACAAACGATGTTGCATTTGATTATAGCAACAAACCTGGTAAAGATAGCGAACCAAAAGAAGGAAATCCGAAAAATAAAGAAATAACAGTAAATAAAACTTGGTCAATAGATAATGCTAATACAACTACAACAGCACCAAGTGGTGTAAAAGTTGTTTATACTTTACAAGTAAAAGATGGCGATAAATGGCAAGATGTTGAGTCAGTAGAAAAAACTGGAACTTTTAGTCACACATTCAAAGAATTAGATGATAATAAAACATATAGAGTTGTTGAAACTGTTTCAGGTTATGATCCTGAATATAAATCATTTAATGATGGCGTTGTAACAATTAACAATAATACAGACAGCGATAACCCTAAACCACTTAACCCATCTGAACCAAAAGTTGTAACAGGTGGAAAAAGATTTGTTAAGACAAATAACGAAGAAAAAGGTAGCGACAAACTAGAAAGACTAGCAGGAGCTGAATTCTGGATTAAGAACAATATTAAAGGCGATCCTGATAATGGCAAGTATCTTGTAGCAACTAAAAAAGATGATAAAGCAGTAACAGATGCTAAAACAGCTCTTGATGATGCAGTTAAAGCTTACAATGAACTTTCAGCTGAAGACCAAAAAGGTCAAAAAGGAACTGATGCTAAGAATCTAATTAATACAAAACAAGATGAATACAACAAAGCTTTCAAGAAAAATGCAATAGCATATAAATGGGGCGAAAAAACTGATGCTAACGTTGTTGTATTAACATCAGACGCTGAAGGTAGATTCGAAATTGCTGGTCTTGAATATAAAGAAGGATATGAGCTAGAAGAAAAAACAGCTCCAAAAGGATTCGCTAAGCTACAATCAAACGAATCATTTAACATTAATAAAGGCTCATATGATGGAAGTGAAAAGGAATTAGATTATAAACTTGCTGATAATACAATTAAACACGGACAACAAGTTAAGAACAAGAAAGTATTAATCCCACAAACAGGTGGTATCGGTACTGTTATCTTTACTGTAGTCGGTGTTATGTTGATGGTTGGTGCTGCATTTGCACTCAAGAGACGTAAAGAAGACGAACTCGAAGGTTTAGCATAACTTATAGTATTGAATTAGGAGCAAAGAAGTTATATAATATATATAACGACAGCTATTTACAAAGAAAAGGAGGTAGAGATGCCGAAGTTTATTAAAAAACAATTTAAGATTCTGAATCTGATATTGGCATTTTGCCTTTTCTTTCCCTTTTTCAGGGTTCAAGCGGCAAGTGACGAGATTGAGATTGTTGTAAATCTTTATTTTGAAAATGATAGAGATGATCTTAAGAAGTCACTCGAAGATGCTCACATTGAGATTTGGAAGGTTTCCGACAAGGATTCTATGAGTTCCGACGATAAGTTTGAAGCAATTTTCAAGCACAGTATGTGGTCGGACAAGGATCTTGAGAAGGATTTCAAGCATGTTTTGACTTCCAAGGAAGCAAACGGAACCGGAAGAATTACGGTAAAGCTTAAACCGGGAACTTATTATGCACGTGTTAAGGGCATAAAGAACGGTATCAAGTTTAACGATTTTGTGTTCTCAGTTTCAGATTTCTTGAAAGAGAAGAACGAGGACAAGATTGTTATAAATCCAAAACACACTCAACCGGAAAAGCCGGGAACGCCGCCGCCGGAGGTTCCGCCTCCACCTGAAACACCGCCGCCGCTAACACCACCACCGGAAACGCCACCGCCGGAAAATCCACCGGATGTGCCGCCTGAAGAACCGAAAAATCCACCACCGTATGGACATTTCTACTTCAAGAAGGTGTCCGTTGACGGAAAGCCGATTGCAGGCGTTGTATTCAGACTTACAAAGGTGGTCGACGGTAAGCCGCAAAATTTGATGCAAGGTGAGAAGATTTTTACTCTTGTTTCTGACAAGAATGGGGATTTTGATGTCGAGCTTCAATTCGGCGACTATGAATTATGGGAAACGAAACAAGCACCGGGCTTTGAACAGTTGACACAAAGTGTCAAGTTCACAGTTGACGGTGACGATAGTTCAAAGAGACTTGTGGTTAAGAATAAGCCGTTTACAAGGAAGCCGCTTCCAAAGACAGGGGATTTGGTTTTCCCTATGCTTTGTGCACTTGGAGCAATTCTTTTCATAACAGGCTTTGCGGTAGCAAGAAAAAATGAAAAAACAACAGAGGCAAATTAGCCTTTGGACAATAAAAGATTTGGCGGGTTCGCCCGCCGTACATAAAACACGAAATCACGGTTTCGTGTTTTCTCTTTATAGACAAATTACACGGTTGTTGGTATAATAGAGTTAGATTATTTTTGGGAGTTTGTATGGACAAGGATATTAAGAATGAAGAAGTGAATATCGAAAACAAAAAGGCAGCGAGAAAAAAGAAGAGACGAGCTTCAACTTTTCTTTTGATTGCAATTTTTTTGATGGGACTTTTGGTTTTGATGTATCCTATTATTTCCCGTTTATATTATAATGTCGAGTCGAGTTATGAGATTGACGATTTCGACAACGAGGCTGCAAAGCTTGACGATGCGGAAGTAAAGAGAAGGATTAATCTTGCACGAGCATTTAACGATTCGCTTGTAAATCATATTGACAAGGACCCGTACACCGACGAGCAAAAGGCTGAAGGTCGAAAAGAATACGCAAGAATGCTCGAGATAAACGAGAGAATGGGTCACGTTGAAATTCCTAAGATTAATGTGGACATTCCGATGTATGCGGGCACGGATGAAGAGGTGCTACAAAAAGGTGTAGGACACCTTGAGGGCACGAGTCTTCCGGTCGGCGGCATCGATACGCACACGGTTCTCACTGCACACTGTGGACTTCCTACGGCAAAGCTTTTCACTGATCTTGAAAAGTTAAAAGAAGGCGATGTTTTTTATGTACACAATTTGGCGGAAACGCTTGCATATAAAGTTGTGCAAATAAAGGTCGTTAACCCTGATCAGTTTGACGATCTTTTGGTTGTTAAGGGACACGACTATGCAACGCTCCTTACATGTACGCCGTATATGATAAACACGCACCGTCTGTTGGTTCGCGGAGAAAGGATTCCTTATGACGCTGTGGCGGACATTGTGGCGGCAAGGGAAAACAAGGAGATTTTTAAATACAAAAACAGATTCTTTATTGCACTTGGCGTGATAGCACTCTTGCTATTATTGATTTTAATGACAAGGCACAAGAAGAAGAGATATATGAAGGCAATCAAAAAGCTGTCGGCTATGAAAACGGCTGATGATTCAAATGACAAGCCAGATGACAAAGGGCCTGACGAAGGAGGAGATGACGGGGGCGATGACAATCCGCCGCCGGACGGACCGAACGGCACTGCACCTGTGGAGGAAGCAATTGATGAGCCGGATATTCCAAAAGAAGACACGGTCGATGAAAATAAAGAGCCGCATAATGAATTGGATTTGGAAAGCTTTCAAGAGAAAAGCGACAATATAAAAAGCGATGAATATGTAGAAAATGGAGGAGAAGACGTGAGTTTTTTAAATAAGCTTAAAAATATTATGGTTGAACCGGATGAAGATGATTTTGACGATGAGGATTTTGATGAGTTTGAAGAAGTAGATAATAAAAAATCAGACAAAAAGTCCGGAATAAAGGGATGGGATGACGATACGTCACCGGAAAATGATGAACCGAAAGATATTAACATCGACAGCGAGCCGGTGATTGAAAGAAAGACTGCGTTTGACGATGCAGCTTTGAAAGCGGAAACTGAAAAGAAGCTTTTTAAGGATGAACCGAAAAAAGAAGAGTCTGACAAAAAGTCCGGCTCATTCTTCCAAAGATTCAGTAAAAAGAAGGCAAAAGAAAGCATTTTCACAGACGAGGACCTCAATATAAATCAGGAAGAAAGACGAAGAAAGGCGAAACGTCTCGCACAAGAAGCTGAAAAGAGGATTGAAAGCGAAAGGGAACACTTGAAGAAGATTGCTTCACATTCGAAACTTGTAAAAGAGAATGAAAAGCAGTCTAAAAAGAAGGTTTCAAAAATAGATGCTGCCGATCCGAAGGCACTCGAGCTTGAATATAAGCGTTTGAGAGAGGAAGCAAGGCTCGAAAACGAAAAGATGGAGAAGAATATCAAGAGTGCGGAAGTTCAAAATTCGATTGATATGGATTCGAAAAAGGTGGACAAGAATTCACGTGCAAAAGAGCTCAAAGATATATCTGTGAAGAATTTGAGCGAAAGTTCGAAAGAAGCTAAAAAGAAAGCTCCTGTTAAAACGGAGACTAAAGATACAAAGCAAGAATTTGATTCTGTTTCAAATGTTCGAGTTCCAAAGTCAACAGATGAGACGATGAATTTTGAAAAGGTAAGGGAAAGCTCTCAAAAAGAAGTTTCGAAAGAAAAAAGAAAAGAGTCCGAAATAAATCCAAATCATATTATTCGTGAGGTTGAAACTGAGGCACAAAAACAAGCACGTCTTGCTGCTGAAGAATTTGACAGAATGATGGCGGAAAGAAGAAAGAACAGAACTTCGGACAAAAGTATTATAGATATGAAGCTAATCGAAGAAGAAGAAAAATTGCAAAAGTTGGCTGATTTATTTACAGGAGAAAACGATAATCAATAGAGCATTTTTCGAACGGCGGGGGAAATTATGGCGAAGAAAGAAGAAAAAAACTTGATAGTTGACGAGGAAAACTCGAAAAAGAAAAAACGCAAGCGTAATCTCGCTTTGGGCGGTGTCTTTCTTTTGGGATTTTTGATTGCCATATATCCCGTTATTTCGCAGCTCTATTATAGGCAGGTTGCAACCAGGGAAGTCGAGAGTTTCGATACAAAGAGAAATGAACTCGACGAGGCGGAACTGAAAGAAAGGCTCGAGCTTGCACATGCGTACAATCGCACGCTCGACCCGACAAGGTTGGCGGACCCGTTTACAGAGAAGGAAGAAGCGGGACGACGTGAGTATGCGAAGATGCTTGAAATCGGAGAAAAAATAGGGCATATTGAAATACCCCAAATTAACGAAGACTTGCCAGTGTATGCCGGAACGGGTGAAGAAATTTTGCAAAAGGGAGCAGGCCACCTTGAGGGCTCGAGTCTTCCGGTCGGTGGCACGAGCACACATGCGGTTATAACTGCACACAGAGGGCTTCCGACGGCGAAACTTTTCCGCGAACTCGACAAGCTGCAAAAGGGCGACGTATTTTTCTATCACAACATCGAAGGGGTCATTGCATACGAAGTCGACCAAATTTTAACGGTTGTGCCGACGAATTTCGAGCCGGTACTCGTTCAAGAAGGAAAGGATTTGATGACACTTCTCACATGCACGCCTTATATGATTAACAGCCATAGACTTTTGGTTAGAGGACATCGAATTCCGTACAAACCTGACGTGGAAATCACAAGGAGAGCGACGGGAACAAGCGATGCAAGTTATCGTGAGTATTTTATGATTACGCTTTCGATTATATTGTTCCTTGTGCTTGTACTTTTTATCGAGTATTCGAGCTTAAGAAAGTATAAGAAGATTTTTAGAGAAATAAGGAAAAAGAGAGATAAAGATGAATAAAATAAAATTGGAAAAGAAGCATTGGTTTTTAATAGGGCGACTTTTGATGATTGTCGGAATTTTAATTCCGCTTTATGCTTTTCTTTCGATTACTATAAATGATTTGAAAAAAGCGAATGAGTATGAGGAGTATATCGAAAAAGAAGCGAAGCTTAGTCGCGAAGAAAAACAAATATTAGAGAAAAAAATTAAAAGATACAACAAGAGCGTGAAAGATCTTGATGCCGGAGCTGTCGATCCATTTACCGGAAACGATTTCAAGGCGAGATACAATATTGAAGGCGAAGATAAAGAGGCATTTTCTTATATAAGAATTCCGAAAATTGATGTAACTCTGCCGGTTTATCTCGGGGCGAGCTATAAACATCTTGCGATGGGGGCAGCACACGTTGACGGAACGAATCTTCCGGTTGGAGGCAAGGGAACTCGTTCTGTTATTGCAGGTCATAGGGGATTTTACAAGGACACGATGTTTTTGAATCTTCATGAACTTGAAAAAGGCGACGAGATTATTATTCGTCGCGGCACGGAAACGCTTATCTACAAGGTAACGGACAGCGAGGTTATAAATCCGTATGATTGGGACAAGCTTGACCCGATTGAAAATGAGGATATATTGACGCTGCTTACTTGTGACCCGATAAGGCCGCCGAGCCCTTATCGTTTGATTGTGAATGCAAAGAGATATGAGCCACCGAAAAAAGATGGAGTTGAAAACGAGATTGTAAAGATCGAGTCAACTCCGGTCAAAAAGGAAGTCAAAACTGTGAACACATGGATTTATGTGGGAACAGTACTCTTGTCGATTTTGTTTTTATATGTATTGGTAAGCACAGTTGTGAAATACGGGAAGATTAATAGAAAAGCAGAGGAATAGGGAAAGTTTTGTTTGCGGTAGAGATTTGGTAAATGTTTTGTTTTGAATCGGAGTGACGGGGAAGATATTTTATGAGCACACCGTTGTTGGTGGGGTTCTTTGAAAAATAATCGTCAAATATAGCGTCGGGATGTAACCCGACGCTACTTTTTTAGGAAACACACAATGATGGATGAATTTATATTTTGAAAAGGATTTATACGCTGTAAATATAACAAGGTGAATATGAATATATGTATGGCTTTTTGTTTTGTATAAGATGACAGAATTTGTAGCGGCGTGATCACATTCCGCCGCCTGGAGTATGAATATATACACAATTATATCCAATGCAATTTTATAATTTTGTACGCCGTACGTAGCGGCTGGCATACGTTACGACGTAAGGAGTAACGATGTCCTGCCGCAATGAGAGAAAAACGTATAGCCGCAAATTTTATATGTATTAATTTCCACAAACAAAAAAATAAAGCTCCGGGCGAACCGGAGCCTTTTTTATTAGTCTACTACATATGGCAACAATGCCACTTGTCTTGCTCTCTTGATAGCAAGTGAGATTTTTCTTTGGTGCTTAGCACATGCGCCTGTTACACGGCGTGGAAGAATTTTACCACGTTCTGTGATATATTTCTTGAGCTTTTGCACGTCTTTATAATCGATTGTTTCGTTTTTGTCTGCACATTGTTGGCAAACTTTCTTTCTTGGACGAAATCTCTTTTGCATGTTTTTCTCCTTTCCTTAATTAGAATGGAATATTTTCATCATTTCTAGGTTCGAAACCTTTGAAATCATCATATCCACCATCGAAGCCGTCGTCAGCCGGGGCATTGAAACCTGTACTTCCGGAAGAATGATTTTGATCTCTGTCCTTCCATTCGATGAAGTCGACATTCGAAGCTACAACTTCTGTCCACGTTCTCTTGTTGCCTTGTTTGTCTTCGTAATTTCTTACAGACAAACGGCCATTTATCGCAATAAGGTTTCCCTTGCCAACAAAATTGTTGACAACTTCAGCCATTTTGCCCCAAACGGCAATATTGATGAAGTCAGCTGTTGCCCAGCCTTTTTGTTCATATTCTTGTTTTTTGTCTTTTGAGAGTCCCTTATCAACTGCAATTGTAAAAGTACAGTTTGCAGTATTTGTGTTAGGTAAATATCTTAACTCAGGATCTCTTGTTAATCTTCCAATCAAAACTACATTATTCATAGCTTACACCTCTAGTTTTCCTTTGCGATTGTCATGTAACGTAATAGAATGTCTGAAATACGGCATACACGTGTTATTTCTTTGATTACATCCGGTTCAGATTTGAATTCAATTAATGAATAGTATCCTTCAGGATAATCATTGATTTCATAAGCGAGCTTTCTTAATCCCCAATTGTCAACTGAGAATTGGCTGCCTTCGCCGATAACACTTTTCAATCTTTCGATGAGCGCTTCACGCTTTTCGTCTTCAATGTCAGGACGAAAAACAAGCATTGTTTCGTAATCGTTCATAATTACACCTCCTTTTGGTCTTACGGCAAGAGCGTTTCACCCTTGCAAGGAACAATTAAGTCCACGAGATATTATAACATAATGAGTTAAGTTTTGTCAACGGTTTTTGTGGGGATTTTTTAGAAAGTCTACGGGAAAAAGGTAAGAGTAAATATTTTTAAAATGTATTTGACACAATTTATTTATACGTGTATAATATACGTGTAAGGAGGAAATGTTTATGGCCAAAACAAAGCCTTACAGAAAAGTTGTTAAAGTTATGAAAGCAAATGGCTGGAAGCTTGACCATACAGAGGGATCACACGAGATTTACATCAAAGATGGTTACATTTGTCCTGTTAAATGCAACAAGAAGGATATTCCTTCGGGAACTTTAACAAGTATTGAGAGGATTACGGGACTAAAATTTTAGCCCCTCTCTCTTTAAAAAAGGAGGTTTTTATGAAAAAGCTTATATATCCTTGTGTTGTTCGAAAAGAAGATGACATATATTATGCAAATTTTCCGGATTTTAACGCCTGCTTTACAGACGCAGAAAGCATTGATGAGCTTTTTGCGAATACAAAAGAAGTTTTAAACGGCGTTATTTTTACTATGCTAAAAAATAAAATGGATTTGCCGAATGCTAGCGAAAATATTAAGTTAGAAGAAGGGGAATTTCTCATTTTAGTTGAATCCCCTGTTGGAGCTATTAAAGATAGGATAAACAATATGGCTGTTAAGAAAACATTGACATTGCCCTCTTGGATGAATGAAATGGCGATGGAGCATGATATAAATTTTTCTCAAGTGTTGCAAGAGGGTCTAAAGAGGGAATTGAATATTAAATAAAGTTTTAAGCACACGCAATTGTGTGCTTTTTGATTGGGGTTATGTAAAGCTTTTCTTTTACGGCGGTACCCTTTCCGCGTTCAAATACGAAATCGTAGATTTCTTTTTCACGCGGTTGGGCACAGGCAGTACTATCGTTGTTCCTAACGTCACAACGTATGCCTGCCGTTACGGACGGTGCTGGTAATATCATACATTTTAAAAGATTTATCGCTGAAATCAACGCAAACACCCCCAAATTTGCGAGGAATTTTCGATGAGAAACGCTTAGATGAAATATTTTAGGAGTGAGACGTACTGGCAAGTACGTCGCATTTTAGGCGGGAGGACACACAGTGCCGTCCCGCTACGGCGGCGTTTGCTATTTTCTACAAAATATATAGCAAAATGATAGCCCTAACCCGTGCTCTTTGATTTGAAAAATCAAAGACACGATGGTAGGTCTTCCGCAAAGACGTCCGACGAAATTTCGACGAAAAGGAGAAATGAGTCGTTGACGTCGACTGCAAACCGCAAATAAAAAATATAAAAAAATAGACCCACACAGGATCTATCTAATGTTGCAGACAATTTGCAAACTTTTTGCTTTCAAACCGTTGCAATTACTATATTGGTGCCGGAGAAGGGACTTGAACCCTTACGATGTTGCCATCGCTGGATTTTGAATCCAGTGCGTCTGCCAATTCCGCCACTTCGGCTCATCAAGTGAACATTCTTATTATAACAGATAAATTTCCCGATTGCAAGGGGTTTTTATATTTTTTTTTAATTATTTTAAATTTGTTTTATAAATTTTGCGTTTCTTGAAAATGAGACGCTTATCATTTATAATAGACAGTAAGGGGGACTTTATGGATAATTTTTTAATAATAGATGGGTCAAGTTTGGTTAATCGTGCTTTTTACGCGATGCCACCGCTTTCCAATAAAAAGGGTATTCAAACAAATGCGATCTTCGGTTTTGTGAGAATGCTCGATAAATTAATAGATACTTATAAACCTGCACGCCTTGCAGTCCTTTTCGATGCTAAAGGACCGAATTTCAGGAAGGAGCTTTATAAGGATTATAAGGGGACGAGGGATAGTTTTCCGACGGAGCTTTCACTTCAAATTACACTTCTTATAAATCTTTTAGAGACTCGAGGCATCAAGACCTATGAGGAGGTTGGACTTGAAGCCGACGATATCGCCGGTTCACTTGCGAATAAGTTCAAGGATAAGTTTAAAGTTTTGCTCGTTACCGGCGACAGAGATTATTTGCAACTGGTCGATGACAAGGTGAATGTACTCTATACAAAGAAGGGGATTTCCGACACGGTTACATATGATGTAGCTCAGGTGGAAGAGGAGTATGGATTTGGTCCGGAGAAACTTGTAGATTTGAAGGCACTTATGGGCGATCAGTCGGACAACATTCCGGGGGTTCCGGGCATCGGCATCAAGACGGGCAAGTCTCTCATTGCCGAGTATGGCTCTCTTGACGGTGTTTATGAAAATATTGATAAGATAAGCGGCAAGTCCAGAAAGGAAAAGCTCGAAGAAAATAAGGATTTGGCATATCTTTCTTACAAGCTTGGTAAAATCAAGACGGATGCTGAGATGCCGGACGAAGACGAGTTTAAGATAAAAGAGCCGGATTTGGAAGAATTAAATAAAATTTATCGTTCCCTTGAATTTAATGATTTTATAAAAGAAATTGATATAAAAGATGATTTTAAGCCTATAGAATATTCAATTATAAAAGAAGACGATCTCGATACATTCGAAGGCAAGGCGGTTTCTGTGAAATTGTTTTTTAAGGATACTTATCATCACGATGAGCCGATTGTGTTTGCATTCTATGATGGCGAAAAAGCGTATATTATAAATAAACCGACGGAATATAAAAAGATTTATGACTTTATGATGAAACAGAAGGATCTTGTCGGGTTTGATATAAAAGAAGATCTTTACACTTTATTTGACGATCCGTCAGAGTCGCCGTTTAAGTTCGACGTTTCTTTAGGAATGTATCTTATGGATCCTACTACCGACACGTCGAAGCTTTCGCAATATTTTGCGAGAAAGCATAAGTCTATAGAGACTTTCGACACCTATATGGAAAAGAATAAGAGAATAAAAGATGTGGACAAGCTTTTGACGGACGATTTTTATGCAGCAGTCTCAAACACTTTGTATATTTTAAATGTGCTACACGAAGAACTCGATATGGAGCTTGAAATGCTGGAAATGGAGCATCTTATGTATGACGTTGAGATACCGCTTACGATTGTGCTTGCCGACATGGAAAAGACAGGAGTCTTAATTGACCGTGAAAAACTTGTGAGCCTTGGAGACGAGTTCGAGTCGAATTTAAAGAGTATGGAAGAACAAATTTACGAACTTGCCGGCGAAGAGTTTAACATAAACAGTCCGAAACAGCTCGGTGAAATTTTGTTTGACAAACTTGGATTGCCGCCGGTAAAAAAGACGAAGACCGGATATTCGACGGACAAGGAAACGCTCGACAAGCTTTCCGAAGACCACGAGCTCCCGAGACTTATCACCGAATATAGAGAGGACACAAAGCTCAAGAGCACTTATGTCGACGGGATTTTGGATTTGATTGACGACGACGGAAGACTCAGATCCACTTTCAATCAAACGATTACAGCAACCGGTAGAATCAGCTCAACTGAGCCGAATCTACAAAATATTCCGACAAGAACCGAGAAGGGAAGAGCACTCAGAAAGGTGTTCGTAGCTAAAGATGGTGCGGAGCTTTATGATTTGGACTATTCACAAATCGAGCTCAGGCTCATGGCTGCGATAAGCGGTGAAACGAAGATGATTGAAGGTTTTGAAGGTGAGATGGACATTCACAGGCGAACCGCTTCAGAAGTTTTCCATGTGCCATATGATGAGGTTACCGCACTTCAAAGGTCGCACGCAAAAGCAACGAACTTCGGAATTATTTATGGCATAAGCGACTATGGTCTCTCAAGGCAACTTGATATTCCAAGAAAGAATGCGAAGGAATATATCGACAAATATTTTGAAGAATTTCCGCACATAAAGAAATATATGAATGAAATTGTGAAAGATGCGAAAGATAAAGGATATGTTACAACGCTTTTCAACAGGCGTAGAATGGTTCCGGAACTAAGGAGCAACAACTTTAATATCAGAGGTTTCGGCGAAAGAATCGCACTCAACACTCCGATTCAAGGAAGTGCTGCGGACATTATAAAGATTGCTATGGTTAAGGTTTATAATTATCTTAGAGAAAACGGATATAAGACCAAGCTTATACTCACAATTCACGACGAACTCATTTTTGAGGTGCCGGAAAATGAATTTAATTTGATTAAGGACGACATCAAGGATATTATGACAGACAGTTTTGACATTGGCGTTAAGCTCAAAGTTGAAGGCAGCAAAGCCAAGAGTTGGTTCGATGCAAAATAGAAAAATCGTCATCACCGGAGAAATCGCATCGGGGAAATCGACGGTTTCAAAGTTTATACGAAAGTGCGGGTATCCGGTATTTGATGCGGATTTTTATGCGAAGAAAATTATGGAGTCGCCGGAAATTTCGGGAGAAATTTTCGATAAATTCGGGATTTATTACGGAACAAAAGAGTTTAAAACGGAAATGTTTAAAAATGAAGAACTTCGAGATTTTGTGGACAGAGTTGTTTACAAAGAACTTTACACTTTTTTCTCGAGTGTGAACTGTGGAACAGTATTTTTTGAAATTCCGCTTTATTTTGAATCAATAGATGCAGCGAGAAAATCGAAATTTATTCCCGATTGTGTTCTATATGTTTCCGCAAATAAAAATATCAGACACCGTCGCATGAGATGTGTGCGAAAGATGACAAAGAGAGAAATTTTAGAAAGAGAAAAGTATTTTTTGGATGCAAATTATAAAGAAGATATGTCGGATTATGTTATAAAAAATTGTGGCAGTATGAATTTGCTTATAAAGAATACGAGGAAATTTTTGGATGAAGAAATTAAAAAGGCTTATTAAAACAATAATATTTTTGGGATTTATTTTTCTTGTATTTAATTTGTATTTGATTTATAGAGTTCCTGTAAAATATGAATACTTTGTGGACAGCGTTTCAAGGGAAACGGGTGTTGACAAGGCTATTATTTTGGCACTTATAAAAACTGAAAGCAGATATAATCTTTACAGTCTTTCGCCTAAGGGAGCGTTTGGACTCATGCAAATTATGCCACGCACGGCGGAGTATGTTAAGACGAAGTATAATATTTCAATTGATGACAATGAGCAATTTTTTGACCCATATATTAATATAAAAATAGGTACTCTTTATTACTCGGAGCTGTATGAAAAATTCGGAGACGTTGGACTTGCTGTTGCGGCATATAATGCAGGACCGACGATTGCGAGAAAGTGGGTTGATGAAGGAATTGTTTCAAAAGCTGATGAAACTTACAAAAATATTCCGTACACAGAAACGAGAAATTATGTCGACAGAGTTTTAAAAGCACGTGAAGATTATGCGATGCTTATAAAATACAAATATAGAGTTCCGAAGTTTTTGAGCGATTTAGTTTTGAATTTTGCACACAAGAGCACGGACAAGATTAACACACTCAAAAAATTTACCGGATATTTAGATGGAGTAATAAATGCGATATAGAAAAATTTTATTGTTAATATGTTGTGTACTTTTTATTTTAGGTTGTAGGGGAACCGAGGACGTAAAAAAGGTCGACAACGAGTACGGTTTTTTGGTCGCAGAGTCCGGAGAGGTTACAATACCGTTGACGCCGTTTGACTCTTTAGATCCTTTGACAACTTCGAATATGAGTTATTTTTATCTTTGCGGACTTGTTTACGACGGACTTTATAGTTTGGATAAAAATTACAAGCCGGTAAGGGAGCTTGTAGAAAGTGAAGAAATTGAAGGACATTCAGTTATATTGAAGCTTAAAGATGCTGTTACATTTCACGATGGATCGACACTTAATGCAGGTGATGTTATAACTTCACTCGATCATATAAAAAATGCAGGAAAAGGAGCGTATTTTGATTTAATAAGAAATCCGTTTAACGGTGAACTCAGTCTTAAAGCAACGGCACTTGACAACAAGACAATAAAGTTTACGTGGGACGGGCCGGGACCTATGCTTCTCGAATATTTAATATTTCCAATCGTAAAATATAAGGGTGATAAACAATCAATGCCACTTGGAACGGGACCATTTAAATTTGATAGATACGAAACCAAAAAGGCAGTATATCTTTCGAGATATGAATATTATTATGACGAAATGCCGTCAATAACAAAGGTGACGGGTATTGTTCACGAGGACGAGGAGCTCATTTTTACATCGCTTGAAACCGGAAGAATCAACGTTTCAACCGCATGGACAAGCGAGTATGGAAGATTTTACAACAACGACAAGTTTTCTGCGGATGTTTTCCCTGGAAATAAGCTTACATTTATGCTCTTGAATCCAAATGGTTTACTTCAAGATGAAAACTTGAGAAAAGGCATTTGTTATGCGATTGATAAAGATGAACTTATAAAAAACTCGGTCAAAGATAGGGGAGTAAAGACATCGAGCTTTTTGAATCCGAAAAGTTATTACTCGATTTCAATAAACGATGAAACAAATCCGGAAAAAGCTCAGCAGATTTTTTCAAAAAACAAACCGACGTTTAGACTATATTTTTATTGGGGCGACAAGGAACAACTCGAAGTTGCGAATAATATAACGGCGGCTCTAAAAAATGCAGGAGCGGAAGTTCATATAATTGACGGCGAGGGTGAGGATTTTGAAACTTATCTTCAAAAGGTAAAAGATGGGAACTATGATATTTTAATTTCTCAAATGAACACAGACATAGTTCCGACTTATCCGATTTTTTTGAACAGTGGGATTTTCCCAATAGAAGACGAAGAGTTCAATCATATAATATCTAAAATCAAAAATTCTTACAATTCAAGAGATTTGGTTCAAATCAACAAGGAACTGGAAAGATATGTGTTAAATAAAAGGGTTTTCGTGCCGCTTTTCTTCAATCAAAATGCGATGATATATTCAAATCAAATTATTTCTGAATATGAGTCGAACAATATTTTTCCGTATAAGTCTTTAAAGCGAGCATATTTCACAGAAAAGCACGATGGAAAAAGGATTGATGAACCGGAAGTTAAAACCGATGAAAAAAATGCGGATAAAACCGAATAAGATTTATAAATTTAGGCTGAAAATTCAGCCTTTTTTTATTTCAATTTTTATGATTTATATTAATTATAAAATATTTTTATGACTATATTTTTTAATTTACATTTTTTGTGTGAGTGTAATCACTATTAACGAAGAAATTTATAAATATGTAAGCAAAATCGTTAAAATCTCGATATTTAGATTGACAACAGGCCCCAAAAGGGTTATACTGTAGATACAAATGTAATTTTACATAGGGGTGATATTATTGAAGTTAGACAATTTAACATTTAAGGGCGGACTGCACATTCCGGAATTTAAAGAATTATCGGAAAAATGTAAAATTACAAGTCCGTCGGAAGTTGAAGAAGTAATCATTCCTCTTAGTCAACATGTAGGTGCTCCGTGTGAGGCACTTGTGAAGGTTGGAGATGAGGTATTGATGGGACAAAAAATCGGTGATAGCAGTGCTAATCTTTACGCTCCGGTTCATTCGAGTGTTTCAGGCACAGTCACAAAGATTGAAGAAAGATTTTTACTTGACGGAAGCAAAGCTACATGTGTTTATATTAAAAACAACCATAAAGACGAACCGGCATACAAGGTATTGAATGACAATCTTGATTCTTTAACAAAAGAAGAAATTATTGCAAGAGTTAAAGAAGCGGGAGTTGTCGGTATGGGCGGTGCTGCTTTCCCTGCACATTCAAAGTTAAACGGTGCACTCACAGGTGTTGATTCAATTATTTTAAACGGTGCTGAATGTGAACCTTATTTGACATGTGACCACAGAATGATGCTCGAATGGGGCGAAAAAATCGTCGAAGGTTTGAGAGTCATTATGAAGGTTACAGGTGCAAAGGACGGCTATATTGGAATCGAAGACAATAAGCCGGATGCTATTGAAAATTTGAGAGCTATTGTAAAAAATTATCCAAATTTACATGTTGCGTCAGTCAAGACGAAGTTCCCACAAGGTGACTCATACAGAATGGTTGACTCCATTTTGGGTAGAAAAGTTCCTGAAGGCGGAAGAACAGGTAATGTCAATACGCTCGTAACGAATGTTGGAACTGCTGCAGCTATTGCAGATGCAGCTCTAAGAGGAATTCCTTCATACGAAAGAGTTGTTACAGTTACCGGAGACGGCGTAAAGAAACCTACAAATGTTTTGGCACGTGTTGGAACAAAAATCAGCGATTTGATTAAAATGGCTGACGGATTTAATGGATCCCCGAAAGCTATTGTTGCCGGAGGACCTATGACCGGATATTCACAATTTGACGGAACAACACCGGCACAAAAGAATACATCGGGATTAATTGTTCTTCATAAGGACACTGCTACAGAATACGAAGTTTCACCTTGCATCAGATGTGCAAAGTGTGTACACGCATGCCCTGTTCATCTTTTACCTTTAAATATTGCAGCATACGCACTTGCAGGCAGATTTGAAGATACTGCGAAATACCATGCAAACGCATGTATCGCATGCGGATCATGCTCATATATATGTCCTGCTCACAGACCGCTTACAGAGCTTGTGACAGCTTCTAAACGCGAACTTAGAGCGAGCGCAAAGAGGGCTAGATAGGAGGTTATTTATGGCTGAAAATAAAGATATGAAAGAAAATATTAATAAAACGGACGTAAATGCCGAAGTTATCCGTAAGAAAGAGCAAAGCGAAGCAACCGGTATCAATGCTAATGCAGGAAGCTCAAACGGACCGAAAGTTATTACGGCTACTGAAACAGTTGATAACAAAGTTCAAAACAACGATCCGGATAATACAAATCTAAAGGGATTTGACGATATGAATCTTGAGGAACTTGAAGTTGAAGAAGCTTTCAAGGCAAGGGATAACAAGTGGGCTGTAAGTCTTGCACCGCACTTAAGAACAAATAATACTACACAAAAAGTTATGCTGAGCGTAATCATTGCTTTGGCACCACAACTATTTTATTCAATTTATGCATTTGGATTTAATGCAGCACTTTTAATAGCATTATCAATTATAAGTTGTGTATTTTTCGAAGCAGCAACACAAAAAGCATTTAAGAAGCCGATTCTTGTCGGGGACTTATCTGCAGTTGTAACAGGTATGCTCTTGGCATTTAATATACCGGCAACAGCACCATGGTGGCTTCCGATAGTCGGCGGATTTTTCGCAATCGTTATTGCAAAAGAATTCTTCGGCGGAATTGGTCAAAACTTTGTAAACCCTGCACTTGCAGGAAGAGCTGCACTCATGATGAGCTGGCCGACAATCATGACAAATTACTCAAATCCTGACGGAATAACGGGACCTACTCCACTTCAAATAATGAAGGGAAGCGAAGGCGTTCTTCCGAGCATAAAGGATATGCTCATCGGTAATATCGGCGGTGTTCTCGGAGAAACTGCAACAATTTTACTTATTATAGGTTTCTTATATCTTGCAATTAAAAAGATTGCAGATTGGAAAATCACTGTTATCTATATTTTATCCACAATGTGTATGCTCTTTATTCAAGGAATCAGAGGAGAAGCTTTACTATATCACCTACTCGGCGGCGGATTGATTTTGGGTGCATGTTTTATGGCAACCGACTTCGCAACTGCACCTATAAGCAATTTGGGCAGAGCTATATTTGCTATTGGATGCGGGGTTCTCACTGCACTAATAAGAGTTAGAGGCGGTATGGCTGAAGGGGTCAGTTATTCAATACTCATTATGAATACATTTGTTCCTTTAATCGACAGACTCACAAGACCAAGAATTTTCGGGGAGGCTAAAAAATAATGAAAGAAACTATTAAATTAGGTATTATCTTACTTTTGTTTTCTGTTTTTGCGGCTGGCATTCTTGGATTTACAAATAAAGTTACAGCCCCAATAATTGAACAAAGAGAAAAAGAACAAACTGAAAGAGCATACAGAGAATTGATTGAAGATGCCGACGAATTTAAAGCTTTCGACGCTGCTAAATTGGCTGAACTTCAAAAAACAAATAACAAACTTGTGGACGTTGTTAAAGCTGAAAAAGGCGGCTCCACAATTGGTGTTCTTATCACTACAAAAGGCGGCGGATACGGCGGAGACATCACAATTATGACAGGTGTTAAAGATGGCAAAATCGTTGCTATAAAAGTCTTAAAACACAAAGAAACTCCTGATATCGGTACAAAAATTGAAAATGAAGATTTCCAAGCCGAATTTAATGATTTAAGTGCTACTGAAAATGTTAAGTTGGTTGCAACAAAAAAAGATGCTCAAGATGTTGAAAAAATTACGGGTTCAACCGTCAGCAGCAGAGGTGTAATCGCAGCTGTAAACTTAGCTATTGACACATACAAGGAGATTGAAAATGAATTATAAAAAGATTATAAAAGATGGTATTGTTAATAACAATCCAGTTCTTGTTCAACTTATAGGTTTATGTTCAGTTCTTGCTGTTTCAATAAATATTCAAAACGCAATCGCAATGGGACTTGCAGTTATATTTGTTACAACATTGTCCAACTTGACAATTTCAATAATCAGAAAAGTTGTTCCAAGCAAGATCAGAATTCCTATTTACATTGTTGTTATCGCAACTTTCGTTACACTCGTAGATATGTTCTTAAACGCATACGTTCCGGCAGTTTACGCATCACTGGGTCTATTTATTCCTTTGATCGTTGTTAACTGTTTGATTTTGGCAAGAGCTGAAAGCTTTGCATCAAAGAATACAATTTTCCCATCAATCGTTGACGGATTCTCAAACGGGTTTGGATATTTAGTAGCAATTGTAATTCTTGCATTTTTCAGAGAATTAATCGGCTCAGGCAAACTTTTGGGATATACAGTTCTTCCGGGATTCAACCCGATGAAACTTTTCGCAATGCCACCGGGAGCATTCATAATTCTGGGACTTATGATATTTGCATTAAATGCATTTAAACAAAGGAAAGAGGCATAAGTATGAACGCATTTCAAATTATTATTTCAACAATTTTTGTAAATAACTATGTATTCAGTCAATTTTTGGGAATATGTCCATTCCTTGGTGTTTCTTCAAAAGTTGAAACTGCAACCGGTATGGCTGCAGCTGTAACATTCGTTGTTACAATTGCTTCTGTCATCACATGGGGCATACAAAAAGCAATACTTGACGTATATAACTTGCAATATTTGCAAACCATTGTATTTATTCTTGTCATTGCAAGTTTGGTACAATTTGTAGAAATGGTTATAAAGAAATTATCACCTGCACTTTATCAAGCAATGGGTGTTTTCTTACCACTTATTACAACGAACTGTGTGGTTCTCGGTGTTGCAATCATTAACATTCAAAACGATTACAGCCTTTTCAAAACCGTTGCAAACGCACTCGGTGCTTCAATCGGTTTCGGACTCGCACTCATTCTTATCAGTTCGCTCAGAGAAAGACTTGAACTTATTGACGTTCCAAAGCCACTAAAGGGATTCCCGCTTGCACTTATTGCTGCAGGTCTTATGAGTATCGCTTTCACAGGCTTTGCAGGATTAGTATAGGAGGTTTATAATGGAAATTTTAAAACCTGTTTTAGTTCTTGGAGTTTTGGGCTTATTGTTCGGTGTTTTATTGTCGATTGCATCAAAGGTTTTTGCAGTTAAGATGAATCCGGTTGTCGGAAACATTCTCGGTGTTTTGCCAGGTGCAAACTGTGGTGCTTGCGGATTTCCGGGATGCGAAGGACTTGCAAACGCTATAGCGGAAGGGAAAGCCCCAACAAATGCTTGTCCAATTGGTGGAAATGCCGTTGCACAAAAAGTTGCTGCAATTTTAGGCTCTGAAGCCGGAGAAGTTGTAAGACAAGTTGCCGTTGTAAGATGTAACGGAACTTGTGATCTTGCAAAAGATAAATATAAATACTACGGTATTAAAGACTGCAGATATATGGCACAAATCGGCGGCGGAAACAAAGCTTGCTCATATGGCTGCTTAGGATGTGGAACATGTAAAGACGTTTGTCCGTTCGATGCAATTGAAATGGTAAACGGAGTTGCTCACATTATAAAAGACAAATGTAAAGCATGTAATAAATGTGTTGTTATTTGTCCGAAGAAAATTATCGAACTCATGCCTTATGACAGACACACTGTTATCAAGTGTGCTTCACAAGACAAGGGTAAAACAGTTAGAGAAAACTGTAAAGTCGGTTGTATCGGATGTCAAATCTGCGTAAAGAAATGTCCGAAACAAACAATCAAGTTCGAAAACAACTTGGCTCACATCGATTACTCCGGATGTATCGACTGTAAGACATGCGTTAAGAATTGTCCGATGAAGACAATTCACGACGATCGTCCGGAAAAACCGAAGAAAGTTTTAACTCCGGAAGAAATCGAAGCATTAAAGGCAAAAAAAGCACAACAAGCTGCTGAAAAAGCTAAAGAAGAAAAAGCGGAAGAAACAACTAACGCTTAAAATAAAAGGCTCCACAAGACTGTGGGGTCTTTTTTGATGTGTTTATGTAATTCGAAATACAAAAAAAGAAGCCTTTTGGGCTTCTAGAGTATTTGTTTCATCTTTTGATTTTTGATTGCAAGTTTATACTTTCCAGGGGAAATATTGTAGTATTTCTTAAATGTGACGGAGAAATGAGATTGGCTGCTGAAGCCGCACACATCGCTTATATAATCGAGGCTCTTTGAGCCCTCTATAAGCATTTCTTTAGCTTTTTTTACACGTAGCGAGTTTAGATATTCGCAAAATCTGTAGCCAGTTTTTTCACTGAAAAGTCTGCACAAATAGTTTTCTGTGACATTGTGCGTGTCTGATATTTGTTTCAATGTGACCTTGTTAAAGTAATTTTCATTTATTTCATTTATAACTTCTCGAATTAATTTATCATCATTGTTTTGAAGAACTTCGTCTGAAATTTCCTTGTATGAGTCAAGGATTGAATTTGAAATTTCTCGTAGTTCTTCATCTCCTTTTGCATTTAATATTCTTTCTCTATTATTTACAAATGTATGATTATAATTTTTCTGGTATTTAACGACATAAGTTGTATAAAGGAAAGTGTTTAATTCCGTTATATGCAATCTTAGATCTTCTTCGTTGTTTATGTTTGACAACTCTTCATCGAGTTTTTCTTTGCATAGAAAATATGTTTCCGGTCTTAAAAGTTGACTGATTGCCAAATAATTCATAGCATAAAACCCTCCTCTCGTAGTCTATACATATATTATATATTAGAATTAAATTTTTTTCAAGGTTAGGGAGGGCTAACTTTTAAAAATATTTATGTTTATTGACTTGAGAAATGGGTATAACTATTGTATAATAAGAATGAACAATTTCATTGATATACAAGGAGGAAGACTATGAAAGTTAGCGTAATTTATTACACAGAAACAGGTAACACCGAAGCAATGGCAAATGCTGTTGTTGAAGGTATCGAAAATGCAGGTGCTGAAGCAAATTTGGTAGATGTAAATGATGCAACAGCTGAAGATATCACAAGTGCAGATGCAGTAGCACTCGGATGTCCTGCAAAAGGTGATGAAGAGATAGAAGACACAACATTCAGACCATATCTCGAAGAAAATATGGATGAACTAAAAAATAAAAAAGTTGCAATTTTCGGTTCATATGCATGGAACGAAGGCGAATGGATTGAAACATGGAAAGCTGAAATGGAAGAAAATGGAATCACTCCTATCGAAGCATTGAAAGCTTATGACAATCCGGATGATGATGCACTTGAAGAATGCAGAGCACTCGGAGAAAAATTGGCAAAATAAGATTATAGGCATCCCGAAAGGGGTGCTTTTTTATTGGAAATTTAGTATTTTGTTTTGCAATGTTCTTATGAATGTTATTTTAAATAATTGAGTTATTACACATTTATAATAGAGAAGTTCTTTATATAATAATAAAGAACTTTTAATATTACGCAAGTTAACCGGTGTAGATAAGAATTATAAAAACTTCCATATTAATCATCAATAAATTTATTTTATTATTTCATAAAATTATTTTTTAAACAGTGATAAAATATAAAAAACTAAATTTTTATATGCTATACTTAATACAGTTAGCAATGACTAACCGATGTTTAAGGAGGCAATTATGAGAGTAACAATAATTTATTGGTCGGGAACAGGAAACACCGCTAGAATGGCTGAAGCAATTCAACAAGGAGCCGCTGAAGCCGGTGCAGAGACAAAACTTATAAATCTTTCCGAAGGTGTTGACGAAAAGGATTTGTTGGATGCTGACAGAATTGCACTCGGTTGTCCGGCAATGGGAGCTGAAGAACTCGAAGAAGAAGAGTTCAGACCTTTTTTTGACGATGCAAAACCTGTATTAAAGACAAAACCGGTTGCAATATTCGGTTCCTATGAATGGAATACAGGCGAATGGATGATAGATTGGGCTGAAGAATGTACAAATGACGGAATCAATCTTATCGGTTCGCTCGCAGCATACGACAATCCTGACGCTGAAGCAATTGAAAAATGTATTGCTTTGGGTAAACAGCTTGCGGAGTAATCCACTTTCCGGAGTTTAAATATTGTTGAGATGTTAAATTATTTTCCCTATGTAATTTTTAAATTTTGACTTAAACACCTAAACTCCTAGTATATTTTTTATCACGAAAAAAGAACCTGAGAATTATTTCTCAGGTTCTTTTTCTTTTTCTTCTTCTTTTGTCGCAAGAGAGAAGTATTTTCCTTTTTTATCCATCAATTCGTCGTGCGTACCCATTTCTATAATTCTTCCTTTTTCAAGAACAATTATATTGTCGCAGTGTCTTATAGTGGATAGACGGTGAGCGATAATGAATGAGGTTCTTCCTTCCATAAGGTGGTTAAGTCCTTCTTCGATATGCTTTTCCGTTTCGGTGTCGATCGATGCGGTTGCTTCGTCGAGCACCAATATTTTCGGGTCACGAATGATTGTACGTGCGAACGTTACGATTTGTTTTTCACCGAGCGAGAGTCCGACGCCTTCACCGTTTAAGTGGGTGTCGAGACCTTTTCTTAATCGTTTTAGAATCATTTCACCGCCCGCAAGATTCATCGCATTTATTATTTCATCGTCTGTAAATTTTTCTCCGAGTGTTACATTGTTCCTCAAAGTGTCATTGAAGATAAACGGATCTTGAAGGACAAGCGCCATTTTCTTTCTAAACGACTCCTTAGAGAGTTTTGATATATCAGTATCGTCTATCGAGATGACACCGCTATCAGGGTTATAGAAGCGGAATATAAGGTTTATAATAGAGCTCTTGCCAGAGCCTGTGTCACCGACAATTGCGGTTTTTGATCCGTGCGGTGCGCTTATGTCGATATTGTGTAGGACAGGATTGTCCTTGATATATGAAAATGAAATGTCTTTAAGTTCGACGTCGCCCTTTATGTCGTCAATTTCAATTTCACCGTCAAGTTCATGCTCTTCTTCCATAAATTCAACCAAGTGGTGACTCGAAGCGAGCGCCTTTTCAATGACATTTATTCGTCTCAAAACTCCCTGAATCATATCGTAGATATTTCCGTTGTAATTTAGGAGTACAATCATAAATCCAATGGAAATTGTATTCGTTCCGTTTAAAAATGAATATCCGGCGATGATTAGTATTAGAAGTGTTGAAATATTTGAAAGTAGGTCAGAGATGTTGAATGAAAAGAAAGAGTCAAACAATTCCATTCTCGTTCCGATTTTAAATTGTTTTTGATTTAGTTTTGAGAACTCTTCGTTCACGCCTTCTGAAACGCCATATGCGCGGATTATGTCCGAGCCGTGAAGATGTTCATTTAGATCTGCAATTAATTTTGATTCGCCTTTTCTATATTCGATATTATATTTTGCGCTATATTTGTTGTAGACATAGATAAGAACAATTAGAATCGGAATAGGCATTGTAAGAACAAGTGCCGCTCTGTAGTCGATTGTGAGCACATAAATTATCGAGGCGAGAATGAAGGAGATTGCGGAAAACATTCCGTCAAAGCCGAGAAAGAACATATTTTTTATCTCTTCGACGTCCCCGACGATACGGCCGCTTATTTTTCCGACGGGCGTTCTGTCGAAGAACGAGAGCGGAAGGTTAAGCGCGTGGTCGTATAGATTGCGTCTCAAGAAATGGCTCGCCTTGTTTGAAGTTCTTTTTAGTTGATATTGTTTCAAAAAGCTAAGTGTATTGCATAAAAGTATCATAAAAAGATATATTGCTGCAGTTGTGAAAAAGCTTTTCGCATCTTTTATTCCGACTTTCGCATCGATTTCCTTGTCGATCAATTTTTGCAAAAAGAGCGGTGTGACAAGTGTAAGAGCCGTTGTTCCTAGTGAGAGAACAACGCCCAACATGAGCGACCACTTGACCGATTTAAAAGTTCTATAAATGAGTTTAAGTGTGCCTTTTCTAAATGTTTTTTCGTTATATAGATTACTCATGGCTGACCTCCTGAATCATGGCTTGTTCATAAAACCAGCCTTTATTATCGAGAAGTTCGTCATAAGTTCCGCTTTCGATAATTTCTCCGTCGTCAAGCACGATGATTTCGTCGCAGTCTTTTATTGCACTTATCTTGTGGCTCGACATGACGACAATTTTGTCGCCCATAAGTTTTTCCAAATTTTCCAAAATGTTTTGCTCGGTCTTGTTGTCAACAGCAGAAAGCACGTCGTCAAGCACGAGCATGTCGACGTCTTTTAAAACGGCACGTGACAGACTGACACGTTGTTTTTGTCCTCCTGAAAGGGAAACACCCATCTCGCCGGAGAGGGTGTAGACTCCTCGTGGAAGAGAGCTGATATCCTTTTCAAAGTCGGAAACTTTTATCGCATTTTTCACTTCCACATCCGTAGCATCTCTGTAGAAAGCAATATTTTCTTTTATAGTTTTCGAGTAGAGAAAGTGCTCCTGTGGTACGTATCCGATGTTTTTCTTTAAATCATCAAGAGAAATTTCCTTGATGTCCGAGCCGTTGATCTTAACATGGCCGCTGAAATTCGGATATTCATTTATAATAACACGTAATAAGCTGGTCTTGCCACTTCCGGTTTTTCCGACAACTCCATATCTTTTTCCTTTTTGAAATGAAAGATTTATATTTTTCAGCTCAAAGCTGTCATTTCCCGGATATGAGAAATAAACATTATTCATTTCAATTTTATCTATGGATTTAATTTTTTCAGTGCCTTTGTATTCTTTGAAGTCGTCTTCATAGTCAAGTATTTCTCCGATTCTTCTTAGAGAAGTGTTTCCTTCTTTTAAAACCACTATCAAATCTGAAAGTGCATAAGCAGGCCATTCGAGAAAATAGAGATAGAGTGAGAAGGTTACAAGTTGACCGTATGAAAGATTTCCGTGCTTTATAAGTGATGCACCGACAATGAAAGCTACAATTGAGAAAAAGCCAATACCTATCTCTGTAACCGGAACATAAAGTGCCGTTAGCTTTGTGAGTCGCAAGTCCTTTGCCAAATTGTCGTCGACAGACTTAAGGTAATTCTCTTTTCTTACTTTGCCGACAACGAATGCTTTAATAACTTTTATTGCACTCATATCCTCGATTGTCTTTTGGTTTAAAGTGTCCAAACTCTTTTGATATGCTTCATAGGTCGGGTCATATCTCGTTGAAATCTTTGTGATTACAAAAACCATTACAGGAAGTGCAATCATGGAAATAAGTGCCAAAAGAATTGAAATCCTTGCCATATAGATAAATATTAATATTGGAAATACTGCACCGTCAACGACGGTCATAAATCCGTAGCCCACAACATCTGCGACACGCATTGTGTCCGATGTTGCCTTGTTAATTATTTCACTTATATGATTTCTTTTGAAAAAAACCGGACTTTGAAAAAGCGATTTACTCAAAATCATCTTTTTGAGATTTGCACTTACATAGTAGTAGTTTCTGAATATTATATAGTTCCAAATTGCATTCGACAGATAAATGAATATCGACATAAACAATAGAACATATACATCTCGTTTCAAAATCTCATTTGTCAAATTCCCGTTTTTAACCAAATCCGCCATCTCTCCGATGAACTTAGGTATAATAATTGAACCGTAAGCGGAAAAAATGTTTAACATAAGCGCAAAGAAGAGAGCGTATCTATATTTTTTTATTAAATTATAATATTTTTTTATGTTTTTCATAAAACCTCGCGTAAATTATTCTTCGTGATAGACGCAAATCTCGTCGAAGCTGCGACGTTTTTTCGGTCTATCTTTTTCCTCCTTTTGATAACCCAGCGCGATTACAATTGCAACTTTATTTTTGTCGCCGATAATTTCCTGAATCTCTTTTTCTTTGTAAAGCCCGAGAATGCAACTCGAAACTCCGAGCTCAAGAGCTCTGTAGCAAATCGCGGAAACGACAATTCCGATATCTATCGGTACCCAATCGTTGTATTGGGCAAGATTTATAGCTTTTAATGCAATATTTCTTCTGTCTTCAGTGATAACAATAAAAGCAGGCACATTTTCTATGAACCTGTTATACATACCTCTTGCTTTTGAAACACGTCGTGCTGCGTCAGCAATTTCGTCTAAAATATTTTTATCAATTTCAGTATCCAAAAAATCTCTGCAAGAGTATCTTTTTTGGACCAAGTCTCTAAATGTCATTTCTTTCATGCACAATTGATGCACCTCCAATTTGAAATAGTGTTTCACACACTTTTTATTCTAACATATTTTAATCATTATTACAATTGCAAAAACGGCGAAATGTTCAAGTTATCACACTTGAAAATAAGCATGATTTATAATATAATTTAGTAAAGGGTTTACTATTATTTAAAGGAGTATTTATGGAACTGATTTTTATTGTTTTTTTAATTATGTTCAGCGCATTTTTTTCTTCATCGGAAACGGCTGTAACTTCAACTAAATCATATAAGCTTAGAAAATACATAGATGAAGGGAATAAAAATGCTATAATTTTCAATGATTTGATTGAAAATTCCGCAAAGACGATTTCTGCAATTTTGATTGGAAACAATATAGTAAATATTATTGCACCGAGTATTTCGACACTTTACTTTGTTTCGAAATTCGGCGGAAGAGGTGTGACTTATTCCACTATTGTTATGACGGTGACTCTACTCATTTTTGGAGAAATTCTTCCGAAGACATTAGCGGGAAATAATGCATTGAACTATGGCCTTTTTGTTGCACCTATTATAAAATTTTTCGTTGTGATTTTAACGCCTATAAATATATTTTTTACTGCACTCACAAAGCTTTTCTTGAAAGAAGACGAAGGTGAGAAGATAACAGAAGACGATTTAATCGGAATTTTAAATGAAGGACACGAAGAGGGCATTGTTGAATCTTCGGAAAAAGATATGATTGAAAATGTTTTCGATTTAACCGATTCAAAAGCAAGCGATATTATGACACCTAGAACTTCGATTGTCGCAGTTCCGATTGATATTACTTACGACGACCTATTAAATATGGTTAAGGATACACACTTTTCGAGATTGCCGGTTGTCGGAGAAAATATAGACGACATTGTCGGGCTTTTGTATGTTAAAGATTTGGTTGGACAAAAAAAGGAATCATTTGATTTAAAGAGTATTTTGAGACCGGCATATTTTCAATTTGAATCAAATTCAAGCTACAAGCTTTTGACAGATTTAAAAAAACACAAAAGTACTATTGCAATTTTGGTTGACGAATACGGTGGAACTTCCGGACTTGTCACTATTGAAGACATCGTTGAAGAAATTGTGGGCGACATCGATGATGAATATGATGAAGTGAGCACACCGGTGCGACGCATTTCAAAGGGACAGTATTCAGTTAAAGGTGATATGGACCTTGAAGATGTGAATGATGCACTCGGAACGAATTTTACAAGTGACGACTATGAATCAATCGGTGGTTTTGTTATAGGTCTTGCCGGGAAATTTCCAAAACGCGGCGAGGTATATTTTGCCGACGGATACGAGTTTGTTATTGAAAGAGCTGAGGGCTGTACAATTTCACGTATAAGAATCAGAAAAGAACAATAGAAAAGGGGCAACTATGGCTTTTACTCACTTGCATCTTCACACCGAGTACTCACTTCTCGACGGCGAGATAAAAATAGAGGATTTGGTTAAAAGGGCGAAAGAACTGAATATGAAATCAGTTGCTATAACCGATCACGGCAACATGTTTGGCGCGGTTAATTTTTACAAAGCACTGAAAAAAGAGGGAATCAAGCCTATAATAGGTTCAGAGATTTATATATCTAAAGGTGATCACAAAAGCAAAACTCCTGAGGACAAGGAGTATTATCACCTTATTTTGTTATGCAAAAATAATGACGGGCTTAAAAATTTGTTTAAAATTTCAACAGAAAGCTGGCAAAACGGTTTTTATTACAAACCGAGAATCAGCCGCGAGTTTTTGAAAGAGCACAACGAAGGGCTTATTGCACTTTCGGCATGTCTTAGCGGTGAGATTCAAAGAAAATATTTGAATCGGGATTTGAAGGGTGCAAGAGAAGCGTTTGAATTTTATAAAGAAACATTTGGAGATGATTTTTATCTTGAAATTCAAAACCACGGTATTCAAGATGAAAAACTTGTGAAGAATTTTTTTAAGGAGCTTTCGAAGAACACCGGGACAAAAATTGTCGCAACTAACGACTGTCACTATTTAAACAAAGAAGATGCCATGATTCAGGAAATACTTATGGCGATTGCGACAGGAAAGACTTTACAGGACGAGGACAGGATGAAGTTTGAATCCGACGAGTTTTATTTTAAGAGTGAAGAAGAAATGGCTGAAAGATTTGTGGACATTCCGGAAGCTATTTCAAACACTGAAGAAGTCGCGGAAAAGTGCAATGTCGAATTTGAATTCGGTCACTATCATTTGCCGAATTTCGAAGTGCCGAACGGTGAAGATCACTTTGAATATTTGAAGAGAGTGACGCTTGAAGGCTTGATGGAAAGATACGGAGTTGACGGAAAAATTCCGGAACCGGTTCTTGAGAGAATGGAGCATGAACTGGGGATTATAAAGAGTATGGGATTTGTCGACTACTTCCTTATTGTGCAGGATTTTATTTTGTTTGCACAAAAGAAGGGGATTCCTGTAGGCCCTGGACGTGGTTCGAGCGTCGGCTCAATTGTATGTTATGCACTCGGCATCGTCGACATGGATCCGTTAAAATACGATTTATATTTCGAAAGATTTTTAAATCCGGAAAGGGTCACAATGCCGGATATCGACATCGACTTTTGCTACGAAAGGCGGGGCGAGGTCATAGAATATGTCAGGGAAAAATATGGCGAAAACCAAGTCGCTCAAATTGCAACTTTCGGAACTATGCAGGCGAAGGGTGCGATTCGAGATGTAGGTCGTGTACTCGGTCTAAATTATAACTTTGTCGACAGAGTGGCAAAGATGGTTCCGTTTGCTCTAGATATGACAATCGACAAAGCGTTGGAGCAAAATCCGGAGCTTAAAGAATTTTATGAAACAAACGAAGATGTAAAAAAACTTATAAATTTCAGTAAGCGTATTGAAGGACATGTAAGACATATTTCTACTCATGCAGCGGGAGTTGTTATTTCAAAAAATCCGCTCGTTGAATATGCACCGCTTGCAATCGCATCAGATATTTTGGTCACGCAGTTCGACATGACAACTCTTGAAGAACTGGGTCTATTAAAGATGGACTTTTTGGGGCTTAGAACGTTAACTGTTATCGATGATGCAATAAAGATGATTCAAGAAAACTACAACAAAGAAGTCACGTTCAAAGATATGGCCTTGACGGATCCTGAAACAATCAAACTTTTCAGAGATGTTGACACAATAGGTGTTTTTCAATTTGAATCGCCGGGCATGCGAAACTTTTTGAAAGAACTTAAAGTCGAGAGATTTGAAGATTTGATTGCGGCAAACTCGCTTTTTAGACCGGGACCGATGAACTCAATTCCGGATTTTTGCAGGAGAAAAAATGGCGAGGAAAAAGTAAACTACGGACATCCGATTTTGGAAGAAATTTTGAAGGACACTTATGGTGTCATCGTTTTCCAAGAACAGGTTATGGCAATTGTTGAAAAAGTTGGAGGCTACACGCTTGGACAGGCTGACAATATAAGACGTGCGATGAGTAAAAAGAAAATGGATGTCATGGAAAGAGAACGTCCTATTTTTGTCGACGGTGCAATTAAAAAAGGTTTCAGTGCCGAACTTGCAAACGGCATATATGACGATATGATAGACTTTGCAAAATATGCGTTTAATAAATCACACTCGGCGGTTTACAGTCTTGATGCGTGGAGAACGGCGTGGCTCAAGGTGCACTATCCGAAAGAATTTTTTGCAAGTATTTTAACTTCGATTGCAGGAGATCAATCGAAGATGCAACTTTATGTCGACGAAGCGAGAAAATTCGGAGTGACGATTTTAAAACCGTCTGTGAACGAGTCGAACTGGGCTTTTAAAACAGAAGGCGACGGAGTTAGATTTGGACTTAAAGGAGTTAAAGGTCTCGGAGTAAATACGGTGCGTGCGATTATGACAGCGCGCGAAAAAGGCAAATTCGAAAGTATGAAAGAGATGTTTGACAGAGTTTATTCGATTGATAAAACAGCTTTAAACAAGCGTTCAATCGAATCTTTGATATATTCAGGGGCTTTTGATGCGCTTGGAATAAACAGACGCACAGCACTGAACACATACGAGGGAATTTTGTCGTCACTTTCACTTGAGAGAAAGTCGAATATCGAGGGGCAGTTCTCAATGTTCGGAGGAGCCGGAAGTGCGAAAGAACAAACCGCACACTATGAGGAATTTGACGACGACGAGCTGCTTGCAAAAGAAAGGGAAATGCTTGGAGTTTATGTTTCAAGTCATCCATTGAAACAATATGAAGATGTGATTAAAAAAGTTGCATCGATAAGCCGAAATGATATTTTTGAAAGTTATGAAGATTATCTTTCAAACGGCGTGACGATGAAGTTTTCAAGGGTAACTCTTGCAGGTTTTATAAAGGAATGTAGATTTACACTCACAAAAAAGAATGAAAAGATGGCGATTATAAGTTTTGAAGATTTAACGGGGCTTATTGAAGCGGTCGTTTTTCCATCACAGTATGCAAAACTTCAAAGATATATAAGAACAGGTGCGAAGATTGTGATTCGAGGGACTATAAATTACAGCGATGTGAGAGAGCCGAATATTATTGTGAACGATATCGAGCCTTTGTCATTGATTGACAAGGTTTATATAAGGGTAATAAAAGGGTGTGGAGACACTATTCTCGACACGGCGAAGGATTTTATAAGAAGGAATCCGGGAACGTCGGAAGCGGTTTTCTATTTTGAAGAAACAGGCGAGAGCGGAGTTTTTCCGGAGGCATCGAATTTGAATGCTACGCAGGAAAATCTCGAAAGTTTAAAGAAAATATTGGGAGAGGCGAATGTAAAGGTCGCAGAATAAATATGAAAAGAATTGCAATTTTAACAAGCGGCGGCGATGCACCGGGCATGAATGCCGCGATAAGAGCTGTTGTAAGAACGGCTATTTATAACAATATAGAGATATATGGCGTGAAGATGGGCTACAACGGTCTCATAAACGGTGATATTTTTAAGATGGAGCTCTCGAGTGTAGCGGATATAATCCACAGAGGCGGTACAATTTTGGGCACTGCAAGGTCGGATGAGTTTATGACGGGCGAAGGGAAACAAAAAGCACTTGAATCGCTCAGGAAAAACGGTATTGAAGGCGTAGTTGTAATCGGTGGTGACGGTAGTATGAGGGGGGCTTTATCTCTTCATAAACTTGGAGTTAAGACAATTTCGATTCCTGCAACTATCGACAACGATTTGGGCTATACTGATTACACGATTGGATTTATGACGGCACTTGAAACTGTTGCGGACGCGATAAGCAAGTTGAGAGATACTTCATCGGCGCATGGCAGGGCGAATATTGTCGAAGTAATGGGAAGAAACTGTGGAGATATTGCACTTTATTCGGGTCTTGCCGGGGGAGCGGAAACGATTTTCGTTCCGGAAGAACTTGTTAATATCGATGAACTTGTTTCAAAGGCGATAAGCGGAATAAAACGTGGAAAAAGGCACCATATTATTGTTGTTGCTGAAGGTTCGACCGACACTTATAGGCTTAGAGATGTTTTCGAGGAGCGTACGGGAATCGAAACTAGAGTCACCGTTTTGGGTCACGTTCAACGAGGAGGCACTCCGACAGTTTTTGATAGAATTTTGGGAAGCAGAATGGGATATGAGGCTGTTGTACTTTTAAAAGACGGGGAGTCGGGACTTTCACTTGGGATGAAGGCAAATGAAATATTTAAATCAGATATTGAAGATGCACTTTCAAAGGAGAAGATTTTCAACTCAAAAATGCTTGACATCGCAAGGATATTGTCCATTTAAAACAGGAGGGGTATTTTGAAAAAAACAAAAATTGTTGCAACAATAGGTCCGGCTTCGGATTCGGAGGATATGCTTGAGAGGCTTATAAATCTTGGTGTGAATGTTATGAGACTTAATTTTTCTCATGGAACACACGAGGAGCATCAACTTAGAATCGATAGGATTAAAAAAGTTCGAGAAAAATTAAATGTTCCCATTGCAATAATGCTTGATACAAAGGGTCCGGAAATAAGAATCGGAACTTTTAAAAACGGCAAGATAAATATTGAACAAGGTCAAAATTTCACGCTTACAACGGAAGATATTTATGGAGATGATACTAAAGTTTCGGTTTCATATAAAGACATTTCAAATGATGTAGTTGTCGGCGGTCGAGTTTTGATTGATGACGGGCTTGTCGAATTTAATATTGTAGATAAAGATGAAAAGAATGTGTACATGGTTGCAGTAAACAGCGGAGAACTTTCCGACAGAAAAGGTGTTAATATTCCGGATGCGAAGGTGAAACTTCCGGCACTCACACCTGGCGACATAAGTGACATAATTTTCGGAATAAAGAACGATGTCGACTATATTGCAGCAAGTTTTATTAGGACGAGGGAAGACGTGCTTTCCATAAGGAGGATTCTTGAGGAGAACGACGGCTATAAAATCGGAGTGATTTCTAAAATCGAAAACAGGGAAGGCGTTCACAATATGGATGCGATTCTCGAAGTTTCAGACGGGATAATGATTGCGAGGGGAGACCTTGGAGTTGAGATAAACCCGGAAGAAATCCCGCATGTTCAAAAAGAACTCATAAAAAAGTGTAACGAAGCCGGAAAAATCTCAATCACTGCGACGCAGATGCTCGACTCGATGATAAGGAATCCGAGACCGACGAGAGCGGAAGTGATGGACGTTGCGAATGCGATAATCGACGGAACAAGTGCAGTAATGCTTTCGGGCGAAACGGCTGCGGGAAAATATCCGGATAAATCGGTCGATATGATGGCGAGAATTGCGATTTCGACCGAAGATGGCGAGGAATACAGGAGAGTTTCAGGAATGATTGCTGAGAAACACATGGTCAGTATAACAAACTCGATTGCAAACAGCGCCGTTAACATTGCGAACAATTTGGGAGCGAGTGCGATTATAAGTCTCTCAAAAAGTGGCGGAACCGCAAGAGCGATTTCAAAATTCAGACCTAAGACGGATATTATTGCAATAACGCCAAGTGAGAGAGTTTTGAGAAAACTTTCACTTGAGTGGGGTGTTTATCCAATTTTAGTTAGTGAAGGCAAGGATGCTGACAAAATATTTGAAGAAGGCATAAATAAATGCATGGGAAATATATTAAAGGAAGGAGATCTCGTTGTTTTAACAGCAGGGTTACCGGTTGGTAAAAGCGGTTCAACCAATATGCTTAAAGTCGAGATATTGTCAAAGATGTTAGGAAAAGGAATGGGAATTGGAACCGGAAAGGTTACAGCAAGAGCAGTTATTGCAAATTCTGCTGAAGAATTATTGAGCGATTTTAAAGATGGAGATATTATTGTCACAATCGGTATGGAAAGGGATATGGTTTCGTTTGTTGGAAGAGCGGGTGCAATTGTTACCGAAGAGGGAGGCCTTACAAGCAGTGGTGCTATAATCGGCCTTAATTTAAAAGTGCCGACAATAGTTGGAGTTGCCGATGCGACAAAGAATATAAAGACCGGGGATATTATAACTGTTGACATTAAGACAGGAGAAATTTTTAAGGGAGAGATAGAACATGAGTAAAGTTGTTTATATTGTCGGGTCACTACGAAAAGATTCTTACAACAAAAAATTAGCAGAAAGAATGCAAGAAGTGACAGGCGGAGAAGTAGTTTGCTTAAATGATATGGTCTTTATGAACGAAGACCTTGAAGCAAATCCGCCGAAAGTTGTAAGCGATTTAAGAGAAAAAGTTGTTTCTTCTGACATAATTGTTTTTGTAAGCCCGGAATACAACTATACAGTTCCGGGAACTCTTAAAAACGCAATCGATTGGCTCAGCCGTCCTTATGGCGACAACAAGCCGGCAATTATCGGAAAGTCCGCAGCAGTTTGTGGAGCATCACTTTCATTTATCGGAACTGCAAGAATGCAAAAGGATTTAAAGGGAATTTTGGCAATGCTTGGAGTGAAATTTTATCCGAAGGATTTGTTTGTTTCGATTAATATGGAAACGGGCACTTGGGATGAACAAACAGACGAAAGAATTGTTTCTTTTGCGGAGGGACTTTAGATGAGACAAAGTTGGGATGAATATTTTATGGATATTACAAGAAAAGTTGCTGAAAGGTCAACTTGTGACCGTGCATTTGTCGGTTGTGTTCTTGTAAATTCGGACCATAGAATTGTTTCGACCGGATACAACGGAAGTGTAAGCGGAAATCCTCACTGCATCGATGTCGGTCACACAATGAGAGATGGACACTGCATTGCAACTATTCACGCCGAGATGAATGCACTTTTATATTGTGCAAAGGAAGGAATTTCGGTCAAAGGTTGTACGGCATATGTTACGCACTTTCCGTGTCTAAATTGTACGAAGAGTCTTATTCAAGCGGGGATAAACAGAATTGTTTATGAAAATAGCTACAGAATTGACGATTATGCACTTGAACTTTTAAACAGAAACAATATTGAAGTTATAAAAATTGCGAATTAAAATATTATTATCGGAGCGAATTTTCTGCTCCGATTTTTTATAATGAAAAAATTTTTTTTATTTAAAATTTTTTATATTTTTCTATTGACAAAATTTTTCGGTTCGTGTAAAATATATAGAAAAGTTAAATTGAAAGACAGAATTTTGTTTGTTTTGAGGAGGTATTATGCTTAAAGGAAGAAATTATATCGACCCTACGAATTTCAGTATGGCCGAGCTAGACGAAGTTATGGATTTGGCAAAAAAAATTAAAGAAAACCCTGTTGATTACCTTGACGTTTGTAAAGGCAAATTATTAGCAACTCTATTTTATGAGCCCAGCACGAGAACCAGATTTTCATTTGAAGCAGCCATGTTAAGACTTGGCGGCGAAGTTATTGGTTTTTCGGAGCCGGGCTCATCTTCTGTTGCGAAGGGTGAATCTTTAAGAGACACAATAAGAACAGTCGGCTCTTATTCCGATATCATCACAATGAGACATCCAAAGGAAGGTGCTCCGAATTTTGCTGCGGAATTCACATATGTTCCATTAATCAATGCTGGAGACGGTGGACACCAACACCCGACTCAAACTCTCACAGACTTGTTTACAATAAGAGAAAGCAAAGGTAGACTTGACGATTTGACAATCGGTCTTTGCGGCGACTTAAAATTCGGAAGAACAGTTCACTCGCTAATCAAAGCAATGAGCATTCACAAAAATATTAAATTCATTTTAATCTCGCCTGAAGAACTTCAAGTTCCTGATTATTTCAAAGCAACTGTGCTCGATGCTAACAATTTGGAATATGAAGAACACATTAAACTCGAAGAAGTAATCGATAGACTCGATGTTTTATATATGACTAGAGTTCAAAAGGAAAGATTCTTCAATGAAGCAGACTATGTTCGTTTGAAAGATTCATACGTACTTGATTTGGAAAAACTGAAAAATGCAAAAGCTGATCTTGCAGTTCTCCATCCGCTACCACGTGTAAATGAAATTGCTTACGAAGTTGATGATGACCCAAGAGCTTGGTATTTTAGACAAGTTAAGAACGGTATGTTTGTTAGAATGGCACTTATTATGAAATTGTTGGGGGTAGAAAAGAATGCTTAGTATAAATTCAATTAAAAGAGGAATAGTTATCGACCATATTCACGCCGGTCTCGGTCTAAAAATATTTGATTACCTTGGACTAAGAGATGCAGATTTTACTGTTGCACTCATTATGAATGCACAAAGTGAAAGAATTGGGAAAAAAGACATAATAAAAATTGAAAATGTTTTGGACATTGATCTATCGGCACTCGGTTTTATCGACCCTGAAATCACAGTCAATGTTATTGAAGACGAAAAAATTGTAAAGAAGATAAATCTAAAACTCCCTGAACATGTTGAAGGTGTTTTGGAATGCAACAATCCAAGATGTATCACAAGCGTTGAAAGAGGAATGAAACAAAGTTTCACTCTTGTTAACCCGGAAACAGGCACATATCGTTGCGATTACTGCGACCATTTGATGAGTAAAAAAGATGTCTATAAATAGATTATTTAAAAGCGTGGAGGAAAGGGGCCCGATTTGCGTAGGATTGGACCCAAATCCTTTACATATGCCGAAATGTTTGGAAGATAAGCCAATCTACGAAAAAATTTTTAACTACAACAAAATGATAATTGACGCCACAAAGGATTTGGTTGCATGCTATAAACCGCAAGCTGCATATTATGAGGCACTTGGAATTGAAGGTATGAGAGCATTAAAAAGCACTAACGAATATATAAGAAAATGTGGTATAATAATTATAAACGATGTAAAGAGGGGAGACATCTCTTCAACTGCAAAGGGGTATGCAGATGCATATTTCTCAGGAGATTTTGAAGGGGATATTATGACATTGAGTCCATATATGGGACTTGATTCAATTGAGCCGTATTTGGAATATGTCGAAAAGAATGACAAGGGACTTTTTGTTATTATAAAGACCTCGAATCCAGGAAGTCACGACTTTGAAGAAATTGATGTTGACGGCAAACCTTTTTACAGCATCGTCGGCGATAAAATTCAAAAGATGACGGGAAATACGGTTGGAGAATGCGGATACAGAAAAGTCGGTTTTGTTATAGGTGCGACAAACAAAGCATCAGGCGAAGCCGAATTTATCAGAGAATGCTTCCCGGATACATTCTTTTTGATTCCGGGCTACGGTGCACAAGGCGGTGGAGCCGCAGACGCAATGAGTTTACTTAAGGACGGCAACGGAGGAGTTGTAAATTCTTCAAGAGGAATTATCAGAGCTTTTGAAAAGTCGGACAAGGATTTTGAAGAAGCAACCCGCGAAGCTGTTTTGAAAATGAGGAGGGATTTTAATGTCGGGTTATAATTCATATAAAATCAGTGAAATCAGACATTTAAACGATGAAATTTTTGTCATGGCAATCGAGGCGGATGTCACAGTCGAACCGGGACAATTTTTCATGCTTAGAGAACCAAACACAACAGATCCGATGATGGGTCGTCCAATCTCGGTTTCAGACTATAAAGACGGAAAATTATATTTTTTAATTCAAATTATGGGAAAAGGAACGGAACTTTTTTCTAAAAAAAGACCGGGAGACGAAATTTTAATGATGGGACCTCTCGGAAACGGTTTTAAACCTGTGGAAGGAAAATGCGCTTTGCTTGCAGGGACCGCAGGAATCGCACCGCTTTTATATCTTGCAAAAAAACTTTCTGTAAAGCCTGACCTTTATGTAGGATACAGAAGCGGAAGCTATTATACTGAAGAATTTAAAGACTATGTGGACAATATTTATATCGCAACGGAAGACGGAAGTGTTGGGCACAAAGGTTATGCACTCGATTTACTGGATGCAGAAAAATATGAAATGACTTATGTTTGCGGACCGATGCCGATGGTTAAAGCTACAGTTAAAAAATGCCCGGATGCGGATATGCAAGTGAGCCTTGAAGCATATATGGGTTGCGGATTCGGAGCATGCATGAGCTGTCTTTGCGATACGATTGGCGGTCGCAAGGGAATTTGTAAAGCCGGTCCTGTATTTTCAGCTAAGGAGTTGATTTTCAATGAATAAATTAGAGACTATGTTCCTTGGAACAAAATTAAAAAATCCGGTTTTAACGGCAAGCGGAACTTTCGGATTCGGGGATGTTTTCGAACAGTTTTTTGAAGTAAAAAGGCTTGGTGGAATCATTGGAAAAGGTTTAACTCTAAACCCGAAAAGAGGAAATGAAGGACAAAGAGTTTGGGAAACCGCTTCGGGATTGATGAACTCAATTGGTCTTGAAAATCCGGGAGTTAAGCATTATATCGAAGTCGAACTTCCAAAGATGAAAACTGTAAATGACTATGTTATCGCAAATATGGGTGGTAACTCAATCGAAGATTATGTAGAAGGAGCAAAACTTCTCGATGAATCGATTGTAGATGCGATTGAACTGAATATTTCATGTCCGAATGTAAAAACAGGAGGAATGGCTTTTGGAATCAGATGCGAAGATGCAAGAACGGTCGTTTCAAAAGTTAGAGAAGCTGTTAAGAACAAACCGTTAATCATAAAACTTTCACCGAATGCTGAAAATATTGTCGCATTGGCAAAAACTATGGAAGAAATCGGTGCTGACGGTGTTTCACTTGTAAACACTTTCAATGCACTTGCAATTGATGTAAGAACAAGAAAGCCGCGTTTCAACAATGTTACAGCCGGTCTTTCGGGTCCTGCAATAAAACCTATTGCACTAAGAATGGTTTATGAAGTTTCGAAGAATGTAAATATTCCGGTTATTGGAATCGGCGGAATTGAAAATTACAAGGATGCGCTTGAATTTATTATGGCAGGTGCAACTTTGGTTGAAATAGGGTCTGCAAATTTGTATAATCCTACGACTGCGATAAATGTTGTAGAAGGTTTGGAAAAATATGCGGAAAAAGAAATAGATAAAAACATTGAAGAAATTAGAGGCTGTATTTGGAGGTAAAAATGACTAGAGAATCTGAAATTGTAGAATTATTAAAAAAGAGAGAAGCATTACTTCACGGACATTTTGGGCTTTCAAGCGGCAAGCACTCAAATGTTTATGTTCAATGTGCATTGGCAACTGAGTATGCTGAAGATGCTGAAAAAATTGCACATGCAATAAAAGAGAAACTTGAACAAAACAATATTCATCCGGATGTTGTTGTAGGGCCTGCAATGGGTGGAATTATTATTGGATACGAACTCGCAAGAGCTCTCGGAGTAAGATCTATTTTTGCTGAAAGAAAAGAAGGCAAGATGTGTCTTAGAAGAGGATTTAAAATTGAAAAAGGCGAAAAAGTTTTGATTTGTGAAGACGTTGTAACAACCGGAAAATCATCACTTGAAACAGCTGAAGTTATCGAAGAACAAGGTGGAGAAGTCCTTGGAATCGGAGCAATTGTCGACAGAACAAAACAAACTCCTCCGCTGCCTGTTTTCGCTGCAATAAAACTCGAAGCTGATATTTATGAACCGGAAGACTGCCCACTTTGCAAAGAAAATGTGCCTATGGTACAACCTGGAAGCAGGTTTCTTAAAAAATAATGTCGGGGATTGATATTGTTAGGATAAATAGAATAATTGAATTGATTGAAAGACGAGGTCTTGACTTCGTTCAAAATATGCTGAATACCCGCGAGGAAAGTCCAGAGACTCTTGCGGGCATTTTTGCATCAAAGGAAGCTCTCGGAAAACATTTGGGCAGCGGTATAAATAAAAACATTCTGGAAAATTCAATTATTTTAAAAGATGAGAAGGGCAAGCCGTCAATTATTTTTGGGAAGAAAAAATATGAATTGTCAATTTCGCACGACGGAGATTATGCAATTGCAATTGTTACGGGAAAAGGTGGAATTATGGTTGATAAAGATTTGATAAAACTTCTTCCGGGTAGACCGTCAAATGCAAACAAGGCGACATTCGGAAGACTTGGAATTGTGGCGGGTCAAAAAGGTATGATCGGATGTGCAAAGCTTTCGTCAAGGGCAGCAATGCGAGCTGGAGCAGGATATGTATATCTTTTTTCGGAGGAAGAGAATAAAACTTCACTTGAGATATGTCTTGATGAAGAAATAATTATGGGTAGAGAAGACCTTTTATTTTTCTGTACAATTGACGCACTCGCAGTAGGTCCTGGAATCGGATATTCATCGGAAGAATATATGAAAAAATTATTTTCTTATATTGCCGAAAGAAATATAAGAACAGTTCTCGATGCCGACGGTCTTTATTATTTAAAAAAATTCGGAAACGTTGGAATGAACCAGCTTATAATCACACCGCACCCTATGGAAGCGGCACGACTTCTTTCAAAAGATGTTTCATATATTATGAAAAATAGATTAAAATCTGCAGAAGAGATATCGCAAAAATACTCGTGTGATGTTATAATAAAGGGAGAGGGTTCCTTGGTTTATAATAAAAACGGAGAATATTATATAAATGAATCCGGCAACAACGGGCTTGCAACGGCAGGTACGGGTGATGTTTTGACTGGAATTATCGGTGCTTTTCTTGCGAATGGTTGTGACACATATAGAGCCGGAAAGCTGGGAGTTTATTTTCACGGACTGTCTGCGGACATTATGGCACAAAAAATTTCAAAGCGTGCAATGATTGCAAGCGATATTATCGAGGGACTTAAATATGTTTTTATGGAGGAAGACTATGCTTAATTACAAAAAATATATTTTATATTCGCTGATAACAATTCCGATTTATACTCTTTTCTGTTATTTAACGAAGAGAGCAGTTGATCCTATAATAGGTGGGATGCTGGTTGGAGGAGTTGTTCTTGCAATGTCTTTTATTGATTTAAGAAAAATAAAACGTGATTTCTCATCGATGAAATCTCATGTGAATGAATACAAACTTAGCCAAGATGCAGAAATTTTTATAAGTAAACAAGCAAAACTCTTAAATGAAACGAAAGTACCGTCGATAAAAAATATGATTATGTTAAATATCGCAGGGGCTTATATAACTCAAGGCGATAATGTCGATGGGAAAAAATATTTGGATGCTTTAAATCTTAACGATTTTGATAGAGCAAATTTTAAAAATGCGGTTTTAAACAAATTGCTTCTTCTTTATAAAATAAATGAAGATGAAGAAGCAAATATTTTGTACGATAAGGTTTTTACAGAAGATTATGAAAAAGGCGGACCGCTTTTTAAAACTGTAAAGATTTTGAGGTTCCAAGGAAATGAGCCGGATGGAATTAAAGCACTTTCCAAGCTGAATATGGAAGAAGGCTCGGAAATTTATAGAGAAGTTATTAGAATGGCTAAAGAAATAATTTTAGAAAATGTGAAATAGAGGCTAATATGTGTGGATTTACAGGTATAATCAGTAAAAAAGAATACAATGACGATTCAATCAGATCGATGCTCGACAGCATTCGTCACAGAGGACCCGACAATCTTTCGTTTTATGAAAATGAGAACCTTCATTTGGGTTTTGCTAGACTTCAAATAATTGATTTGGACCCGAGAAGCAACCAACCGATGATTGATGAAGAAACAGGAGCGGTTATTGTTTTTAACGGTGAAGTGTACAACTACAAAGAATTAAGACAGGACCTTCAAGGAAACGGTGTTAAGTTTAAAACGACCTCAGACACTGAAGTCATTTTAAAAGGCTATTTAAAATACGGAAAGAGTATTCTTTCAAAACTCAGAGGGATGTTTGCATTTGCGATTTTCCATAAGAATAAAGTTTTTATGGCACGTGATCATTTTGGAATTAAACCACTGTATTATGGATTTAATGATAAAGGAGAATTTATTTTCGGCTCAGAACTAAAGGCACTAATTTCAAATAAATTTTTCTCACCGAGACTTAATAATAATTCACTTTTTTCATATCTTGAACTGCAACATGTTTGTGGGGAAGATACTATGATAGATGGAGTTAAACGTCTTAAAAACGGATATTATTTGGAAATTTCAAATATTGAGGAGTCGCTCTATCCGATAACAGGGGAATATTTCAAATTTCAAATGTCAAACGACAAGATTACAAATCTTGACGATGCTATTTATATGATCAGAAAAGCGGTTCACAACAGTGTAGAGCTTCATAAAAATGCTGATGTAAAGGTCGGAACATTTTTGTCGGGAGGTATCGACTCGAGCTATATAACGGCATTAACAAATCCTGAGATGAGTTTCAGTGTCGGATTTAGCGAAGAAGAAGGAAAGTTTGATGAAAGTGGACTTGCAAAGAAACTTTGTGAGATTTTGGGAGTTAAACTCAATCGACTTATAATTGATAAAAATGAAGTTTTTGAAAACTTGGACGATATAATTTATCATCTTGATGAACCGCAGGCGAATTTATCGAGCATTCCTCTATATTTTCTATCAAAACTTGCACGAGAAAATGCAACTGTTGTTTTGAGCGGGGAAGGTGCTGATGAATTTTTTGGGGGGTATGAGCTTTATCGTGAAGACAGTGCTATTGAGAAATATTTAAAACTCCCGAAAAATTTGAGAAAAGGTTTGAAAGGTGTTTCGAAAATTTTGCCAAGTTCCGGCATAAAAAGACGCATGGAAAAAGGTGCACTCGAACCAAAGGACTTGTTTGTCGGAGAAGCGAATATAAGTTCGCCATCAGAAGTTAGAGACATATTAAGTAATAGATATAAGAACGGAACGGACGCAAGGCAATTTACGTCGAAATTTTTCAAAAATGTTGATGAATTAAGTGGAAAACAACTTGTGGATTTAAACAGTTTCATGCAATATGACATACTTTTAAAGGGCGATAGGATGAGTATGGCTCACAGCCTTGAACTAAGGGTTCCATTTCTAGACCTTGAAGTTTGGAGTGTTGCAAGAAGACTTTCGAGTGATTTGAAAGTTAGAGGAAATATCACGAAATATGCACTGAGAGAAGCAGCAAAAGAAGTGCTTCCTGAAGAATGGTACAAGAGACCTAAGAAGGGATTTCCTGTTCCGTTCAGAGATTTTTTGAGGGAAGACAATTTCTATAATAAATTCTATGAAGTGCTTTCAAGTGAACTATGTGATGACTTTTTCGACAGAAGTGTAGTTCTTGATATGCTCAAGGAGCACAAGGACGGCGTTAAAAGAAACCACAGAAGACTTTATTCATACTATGTATTTTTGGTTTGGTACGATTTATATATTAACAGGAGGGGAATATGTTAAGAAAAGATGTTGATGACAAATTAAAATGGGATCTAACCGATCTCGTAAAAGACGATGAGGATTTTGAAAAGAAACTTGAAGAAAAAGTTTCGCTTTCAAAAAATATTTCTGACTTTAAGGGTAAAATCAAAGATTTAAAATCGCTTGAAGAAGTTTTGAAACTCTATGAAAAATATCTGGAAGTTGATAGACTTGTCGGAGGTTTTGCAAGTCTTTATTTTTCAGAAGATGGTACAAACACAAAGGCTTATGACTATTTGGAAGAATATGATAAAGCAGACACAGTTTCTTCATCAAACATGTCATTTTTGGACGATGAAATAATGGAGCTTCCTGACGATGTTTTGGATGAAGCACTTGAAAAGCTTGATTTTGCACTCGTTTATTTAAGAAGACTTAAAAAAGATAAAGCACACAAGCCTACTTTTGCTGTTGTAGACGCTCTTACAAAGTTAAATCCTGTTTTTAACGCTCCGTATGGAATATGGGAAGGTGCGATTGCAGGAGATGTAAGATTTAACAGCTTGAAACTCGACAAGGAAGTGCCGATGACTTTCGGTCTTTATGAAGATAAGTATGAGGGTTCATCAAACACTGAACTCAGAAGAAAATCTTTTGAAGAATTTGTGAGTGTTATGAGAAAATATCAAACGACTCTCGCTTTAAACTACAACACGCAGCTTAAAGCAGAAAAAGCTCTAAGCGAAATCTATGGGTTTGAAAGTGTATTTGACTATCTTTTAGATCTTCAAGACATCAGACGTGAAGTTTATGAAGACCATATCGATACACTTAAAAGAGAACTTCCTAAACATATGAGAAAATATGCAAAACTTGTAAAGGAAAAATATGGCCTTGACAAGATGACATATGCGGATCTTAAAGCTCCGTTAATGCCTGAGTTTGAAAAGGATATCTCAATTGAGGATAGCAAGGATTATTTGAGAAAAGGACTTGCAATTTTCGGGGAAGACTATGTGAATGAAACTATAAAACACATTGAAAACAAGTGGATTGACTTTGCACAAAATGAAGGAAAATCTACAGGTGCTTTCTGTGACTCATATTATAAACTCCATTCATATGTTTTGATTAGTTGGATGGGTAAGATGGAAGACGTGTTTGTGCTTGCTCACGAACTTGGTCACGCGGGACACGGACGCTATTCGTCTATGGACAATTCAATTATTAACATGGAAAGTTCGATGTATATAAGCGAAATGCCATCCACATGCAATGAGATGCTTCTTGCAAATTATTTGATCAACAGTACGGATGATGAAGAGTTTAAGAAGTGGGTAAGGGTTCAAATGATTGAAAGGACATATTACCACAACTTTGTAACGCATGGAATTGAAGCGATTTATCAAAGGGAAGTCTATAGAAGAATCGACAAAGGCGAAAATATTAACGCAGATAAGCTCAATGAGATCTTTAGAAATACTCTCGAAGAATTTTGGGGCGACGATGTTGAAATTCTTCCGGGAAGTGAACTAACTTGGATGCGTCAACCGCATTACTTTATGGGACTTTATCCGTTCACATATCAAGCTGGACTTTCAATTGGGACTGAACTTTTTAGAAAACTTCAAACGAGTACTGAAAGTGAAAAAGAAGCAATTATTGAAAATTACAAAGAAACAATGAAGACGGGCGGTAAGCTTTCACCTGAAGATTGGGCGAAAAAACTTGGAGTACAAATTGAAGGCGGTAAAGCACTTAAAGATACAATACAATATATTGGCGAAATTATTGATGAAATTTCAAAATAATGTTTTAAACCTATTAAATGGGGTATCCATTTAGTAGGTTTTATTTTTATAATTCAATTTAACTTTAAATAGTTATAGAATAAAACCAACTTTTACAAATTAAAGTGTTGACTATCACGCCTTAATGTGATACAATAAAGCAAAGAATATTGATTAATAAGGAGGAATGTAATATGAAAACAGACGTACAGATTGCACAAGAAGCAAAAATGCTTTATATTGACAAGATAGCTGAACAATTAGGTATTGAAAAGGAAGATTTATTCCAATACGGCCACTACATGGCAAAGATTGAACCGGTTGTCTATGAAAGACTTAAGGACAAAAAGGATGGCAAGCTCGTTCTTGTAACGGCTATATCACCTACACCGGCAGGGGAAGGAAAGACAACAGTTAATATCGGTCTTTCAATGGGACTCAACAAAATTGGAAAGAAAGCAATTTCAGCATTAAGAGAACCATCACTCGGACCATCTTTCGGAGTTAAAGGTGGTGCAGCAGGTGGAGGATATGCACAAGTTGTTCCAATGACAAATATCAATCTTCACTTCACAGGTGACTTCCACGCAATTACAGCTGCAAACAACCTTATTGCTGCAATGCTCGACAACCACATTCACCAAGGGAATGAACAACAAATCGATGTAAGAAGAGTTGTTTGGAAGAGAGTTCTCGATATGAACGATAGAGCTTTAAGACAAATTGTTGTGGGTCTTGGTGGAGTTTCAAACGGATATCCACGTGAAGATGGATTCGACATTACAGTTGCTTCTGAAATTATGGCAATTTTATGTTTGTCAAACAGCCTTGAAGAATTTAAAGAAAAAGTTTCGAATATTGTTATTGCATATAGAAGAGATAAATCACCTGTCTTTGTTAAAGATATCAATGCACAAGGTGCTGTAACAGTTCTTATGAAAGATGCAATTTTACCTAACTTGGTACAAACACTTGAAAACACACCTGCAATTTTACACGGTGGACCTTTCGCAAATATTGCTCACGGTTGTAACTCAATTCTTGCAACAAAATATGCTTTAAAACTTGCTGATTACACAGTAACGGAAGCAGGATTCGGTGCTGACCTTGGAGCTGAAAAGTTCTTTGATATCAAGTGCAGAATGGGTAATTTACATCCAAATGCAGTTGTTATTGTCGCAACAATAAGAGCTCTAAAACACCACGGAGGAGTTACAAAAGAAGACTACGACAAGGAAAATCTTGATGCACTTAGAAAAGGTTTTGAAAACTTGAAAAAGCACATGGAAAATGTTGCTAAATTCGGAGTTCCTTCAGTTGTAGCAATAAACCAATTCCCAACAGACACAGAAGCTGAAATCAAACTCTTGAAAGAACTTGTTGAAAAAGAAGGAAGAAAATGTATTCTTTCTCAAGTATTTGCAAAAGGTGGCGAAGGCGCTGTCGATTTGGCAAAAGAAGTTGTCAGAGTTTGTGAAGAAGAAGAGTCAAACTTCAAACCGCTCTATGATGTAAATGACACAATTGAAAACAAGATCAAAACAATTGCAACAGAAATTTACGGAGCAAAGGATGTTATCTTTACAAAAGAAGCAAAGAACTCAATAAAGAGAATTGTTGAAAATGGAATGGATAAAGTTCCAGTATGTATGGCAAAAACTCAATATTCACTTTCAGATGATCCGAAGCTTCTCGGAGCACCAAAAGATTTTGAACTTACCGTAAGAAATGTTAGAATTTCAAATGGTGCAGGATTTGTTGTAGCTCTCACAGGTGACATCATGACAATGCCAGGCTTGCCAAAAGTTCCTGCTGCAAACAATATTGATATAAAAGAGGACGGCGAAATAGTCGGACTATTTTAAAATAAATTTTAAGGAGGATTAGAAATGGCTTATAATTCCAGACTTAAGAGTGAACAAACAGATGCTTTATTTGAAGCGATTCTGACATTGGACACCATGGACGATTGTTACAGATTCTTTGAAGACATATGCACGATAAAAGAAATTCAAGCAATTGCACAAAGATTAGAGGTAGCAAAACAATTGAGAGAAAATAAGACTTACAACGAAATCGAGGCTGAAACAGGTGCATCCACCGCAACAATTTCAAGAATTAATCGTTCTTTGAATTATGGTGCAGACGGATACAATTTAATTTTCAGAAAATTAGGTTTAACTAAGGAATAGATAATGAGCAAAAGCGAATCACAAGAGATGTATCTCAAGACAATTTTGCTTTTACGCCTTGGAAATCAAACCTCAAGAAGCGTTGATGTTGCAAATGAATTGGGATATTCAAAAGCTAGCGTTTCGCGTGCGGTTTCACTTCTAAAAGGCGAAAAACTTATCGAGGTTGTTGAAGGCGGAGAAATTGTTTTTACGAATAAAGGTAAGGAAAAAGCACTTTCGGTCCTTGAAAGATACAAAGTATTGGTGAAAATCCTAAAGAAATTAGGACTCGATGATGAAGAAGCTGATGAAGAAGCATGTAAGCTTGAGCATGTAATTGGTGATGAATTATATGCAAAACTTAAAGAATTTTCAGAGAGAGAAGATGGCTAATGTCATCTTCTTTTTTTGGAATTGATAGCATAAGCTTGAATATAAAGCACATTAAATGTATAATAGAAGGAGCAGATTTAAAGAGAGGAATATTATGGATATTAAGAATTTACTTAACGAAAGTCAATATGAAGCTGTTGTCAATACTGAGGGACCGGTGCTTGTTCTTGCAGGGGCGGGTTCAGGAAAGACGAGAGTTGTTACATATAAAATAGCTTATCTTGTAAAAGAAATTGGAATAAATCCATTTAATATTTTGGCAATTACTTTTACAAACAAGGCCGCAAATGAGATGAAGGAAAGAGCCGAGGAACTTCTTGAAAGATCTATAAACGGAATGTGGATCGGAACTTTTCACAGCATTTGTGTACGTATTTTAAGAAAACATTATTCCTCTAATTTTACTATATATGATACTCAGGACAGTGTTAATCTAATAAAAAGAATTATTAAGGACAGAAATCTAGACAGTGACCAATTTAAGCCGAAGTCCATTAAAAACAGAATTTCCGATTTTAAAAACAAGGGAATGGGCGTTAAAGAATTTCAGGAATTTGCCGGAAGCGATTTTTATTTAAAAATTGTCGGAGAAATATTTTTCGATTACGAAGCAGCGATGAAAGAAGCGAATGCACTTGACTTTGATGATCTTCTTTTAAAAACTGTAAAAATTTTTGAAGCAAACCCAAGTGTTTGTGAAGAATATTCAAGTAAATTTGACTATATATTTGTCGACGAGTATCAAGACGTAAACGACATACAGTATAAATTCATAAAGGCAATTTCTCATGTTCACAACAATCTTACAGTCGTTGGTGATGAGAATCAAAGTATTTACGCTTTTAGAGGAGCAAATCTTGAAAATATTTTGAATTTTGAGAGGGATTTCAAAGGTGCAAAAGTTATTTATTTGAATCAAAACTATCGCTCGACTAAGAGTATTTTGGATGCAGCGAATCATTTAATTTTAAATAATCCGCAAAAATATAAAAGGGAACTTCTTGCGACAAAGGCAGACGACGAAAAAGTTAAATGCTACAATCTCATGACCGGAGACGACGAAGCTTATAAGGTTTTAGAAATCATTGAAAATTTGAAAGACTTCGGAGAAAAATATAGCGACATAGCGATTTTGTACAGAACAAACAATCAGTCGAGAGCATTTGAAGATGTGTTTGTAAGAAATTCCATTCCGTATGAGATTATCGGAGGTATAAGGTTCTATGACAGAAAAGAAGTCAAGGATGTACTTGCCTATTTGAAACTTTTAAACAATCCTTTCGATTCTGTAAGTTTTGAAAGAATTGTGAATACTCCAAGGCGCGGGGTCGGACCGAAGACACTCGGCGATTTGAATGAATACAGACTCGTAACGGGCAAGGATTATTTTGAAACGCTTTCCGACATCGGAACAAAATCCGCAAAACAATTCGGAGAAGATTTTATAAAAATCAGAGAAGTAATGAACGATGTTTCTCTAAGCGAACTTGTGGACATCGTACTTGAAAAATCGGAATATTTAAAAGAACTTAAAGTTTCAAAGAATCCGGAAGATGAGTCGAGAGTTCAAAATGTTTATGAATTTGTGAGCTATGTAAAGGAATACGAAAATAAGAATCCTGAGTCGGAACTTTCTGAAATGTTAAACGAAATTTCGCTTCTTTCGGACATTGACCAGTCCAAAGAAGAGGACAAAGTTGTGCTTATGACGGTGCACTCTTCAAAGGGGTTGGAGTTTAGAAATGTCTTCGTTGTCGGACTTGAAGAGGGACTCTTCCCGTCCAGAATGAGTATGGAAGATGAAAAGGATGTCGAGGAGGAAAGACGACTATTTTATGTCGCACTTACAAGAGCACGAGATAGGCTGTTCCTCACTTCCGCAGATTCAAGAATGATTTACGGACAGACGATTTATTCTAAAAATAGCAGATTTCTTGAAGAGATAAAGGACTTTGTGGAAATTGAGGATGAAACTGTAAAATCGAAAGTTAAAACGGAAGGCAAGCCGATTCCAAGACCGACAAACTTTACAGGGAAAATCGGTTTGGGAGCAAAGAAAGAAAAGGCAGGAAGTTTTAATATCGGAGATAAGGTTATTCATAAAATGTGGGGCGAAGGAACGGTTGTGACATTGGTCGGAGACGACATTACAATAGCATTCCCGTCTAAGGGCTTGAAGAAATTGAAAGCTTCAATCGCACCGCTCACAAAAAAGTAGGTGAAAAATGCTTGAAAAGATGAGGGAGCTTGTCGATAAGCTAAACTTGTACAACTATCATTATTATACTCTGGACGACCCAATTGTTGTAGACGCTGTATATGATAAGTTGTATCAGGAACTTGTCGACATGGAGAATAAATACAAATTTAACTTTTTAGATTCGCCGACAACGAGAGTCGGAGGGGAACTTTTAAAAGGTTTTGAAAAATATACACACGAAAGACCGCTTTGGAGTCTTCAAAAGTCACAATCGACGAATGAGTTGATTGAATGGGCAAACAGAGCGGAGAAGCTGAGAGTGGAGTACAACAATTCGCATGAGGATAAATTGCCACCCATTCAATATGTTACGGAATTCAAATTTGACGGGCTCACATGCAATCTAACATACGAGGCAGGATATCTTAAAGTTGCTGCAACAAGAGGAAACGGTGTTGTCGGAGAAAACATAACAGCACAGGCAAGAACCATAAAAAACATTCCGACTATGATTGATTACACCGGTCATATAGAGATTCAGTGCGAGGCATATATGCCGCTATCGGAGCTTGAAAGATACAATAAAACTGCGGAAATACCTTTGAAAAACGCCAGAAACGCTGCGGCGGGAGCTCTAAGAAATCTAGACACAAGGGAAACCGAAAAAAGAAATCTGAGAGTGTTTGCATATAATATCGGCTATATGGACGATTTTAATTTCAAAACACACATGGAATCGCTCGATTTTTTAAAAAAAGAGGGCTTTCCGGTCAATGAATTCCATCCACTTGTTGACAGTATAGAAGATGTTATAAAAAATATTGAATATGTAAAAGAAAAAAGACATGAACTAAATTACCTGACAGACGGTGCGGTAATAAAGATAAACGATATAAGGACAAGAACAGTCTTGGGATATACAAATAAATTCCCAAGATGGGCAATTGCTTTCAAGTTCGAAGCGGAAGAAGTTGAAACAAAAGTACTGGATGTAGTTTGGCAAGTCGGAAGGACGGGAAAAGTCACACCTGTTGCAAAGCTTGAACCGGTTGAAATTGCAGGAGCAATGGTAAGCTCAGCAACTCTCAACAATATCGACGATATAAAAAGAAAAGAAGTTCGAATTGGTGCTCAGGTAATTGTAAGACGCTCGAATGAAGTTATACCGGAGATTATGGGAACGATTGGCGATTTATCGGACACAAAAGAAGTGGAAATTCCTAAAACTTGTCCATCGTGCGGGACAGAGCTTGTTATGGACGGAGCTTATCTTGTTTGTCCAAACAAGACATACTGCAATCCGCAAATTGTTTCAAGGATAACTCATTTTGCATCTAGAAATGCGATGGACATTGAAGGGCTTAATGAAAAAACTGTTGACTCGATGGTGCAAAACTTAGGCATTAACGATGTGAGTGATTTATATACACTTACAAAAGAAGATTTACTGAAACTGCCGCTGTTTGGAGACAAGAAGGCTGACAATCTTATGAATGCACTTGAAAAGTCTAAACTTAGAGAACTTCATCGATTTATTTTCGGACTCGGAATAAATGAAGTTGGAGTAAGAACGGCTACAGATTTGGCAAAAAGGTTTAAGACTTTTGAAAATTTCAGAAATGCGACATTTGAAGAACTTACATCTGTAGATGGAGTTGGAGATGTTATTGCAAATAATATTATAAATTATTTCAATCACGAGGGGGAAAAGGAACTCATAAAGAGGCTTTTGGAATTCGGAGTGAACACCATAGAACACGACGAAGAAGTGAAAGAAGGATTTTTTACCGGCAAGACAGTGGTTATAACGGGGACTTTTTCCTCAATGAAGCGTGATGAAATTAAGGCATATATTGAAAAAGAAGGCGGGAAAGCAACGTCTTCCGTTTCAAAAAATACAGATTTGGTTTTAGTTGGAGAAAATCCGGGCTCGAAACTGGATAAGGCAAACGAACTCGAAATCGAAATTATGAATGAAAATGAGCTAATGGAGGTTATTAATGGATAAAGAAACTTATTATAATTTGCTCGACCTTGCAAAATTTAAAGATCAGGGCGACGAATTTTATGAAAAACTCGTGGATTGTATGGATGTTTTAAAATCTATTGAAGATTTTGATGAAACGGGAGAAAAAATGTACAATGTCAACCCGGCTGAAAAACATCCGTCAAAAGACGAGCCGAAGCCGTCACTCACAAATGAAGAAGCGACAAGAAATGCAGTTTCGGAAAAATATGGATTTATCGAAACTATAAAATATGTGGGGGAAGACTAATGAGATATTTACATGAAACTTTAAAATTAATAAAATCCGGTGAGCTCTCACCTGAGGAACATCTCGAAGATATCATTTCAGGTCTTGACAAAGACAAGGAAATAAACAGTTTTATCACGCTCGATTTGGATGGTGCAAGGGAAAGAGTTAAAAATATAAATCCGAGCGGCGAGCTTTACGGGGCAGTTGTCGGACTCAAGGACAACATAAACTATAAAGGTCTTAAAACCACGTGCGCATCGAAAATGCTTGAAAATTTTGAGAGTGTATATAACGCAGACTGTGCAGAAAACATCGAATCTGAAGGCGGAGTTGTCATAGGAAAGCTCAATATGGACGAGTTTGCAATGGGAAGCTCCAATGAAACTTCCTATTTCGGTCCTGTAAAAAATCCGATTGACCACACACTTGTACCGGGCGGCTCAAGCGGAGGTTCCGCAGCTGCAACAAAGATGGGTTTTGTTGACGTTGCAGTCGGTACAGATACGGGCGGTTCGATAAGACAACCGGGTTCGTTCTGCAGTGTTGTTGGATTTAAACCGACATATGGTCTCGTATCGAGATATGGTGTTACATCTCTTGCAAATACATTCGACAGCGTCGGAAGTTTCGGAAGATGTGTGGAAGATGCTTATATTCTTTTGAGAGCAATGGCAAAAGACACGCCGAACGATATGACGAAAATAAGTGCAGACATGCCGGAAATGAAGACTTCAATTGAAGAGGATATAAATGATTTGAAGGGCAAGAAAATTGCGATTTTAAGTCACCTCAAAGATTTTGATTTGGCACCGGAAGTCAAAGAAAGCTACGACAAGTCGTTGAAACTTCTTGAAAAAGCAGGAGTGGAAATTGTGGACGCTGAATTTGAACATTTGGATTATGCGGTCGCAACGTATTATGCAATCATTGACAGCGAAGCAAGTTCGAATCTGTCTAGATTTGATGGCATAAGATATGCGGGAATAAAGAGTGACGTTAAAAACTTTAGTGACTATATGAAAGAAGTTCGCACAGCGGGTTTCAGTGACGAAGTTAAGAGGAGAATTCTTTTGGGAATGTATATTATGAGCAGCGATCTTCGTGAAACATATTACGACAGGGCACTCATAATAAGAGAGAAGATTGCAGAAGATTATGATAGAATCTTTAAAAATGCAGATGCAATTCTAACTCCGACTGCAACAACTCTTCCATTTAAACTTGGCTCGCAAGTTAAGAATCCGAGACAAATGATGGAAGGGGACCTTCTTACTGTTGCAATAAATCTTGCGGGAATTCCGGGAATAAATGTTCCGTCAACAAGCGAGAATGTTATAAATGCAGGAATGCAATTTTTAGGAAAGAAAAAAAGCGATTACAATTTGGCAAGAATCGCTCGAGCTTATGAAGGATTGGTGAAATAATGAAAACATTAATTGGACTTGAAATTCACGTTGAATTAAAGACGGACAGAAAAATGTTTTGCGATTGTAAAAATACTTTCGGGGATGACCCGAATGTAAACACCTGTCCTGCATGTCTTGGAATGCCGGGTGCGCTTCCTAGAATAAACAATCGTGCTATTGAATTTGCAGTTATGGCGGGTCTTGCTTTCAATTGCGATATAGATAGAACTATAAAGATGGATAGGAAGAATTACTTTTATCCGGACCTCGTAAAGGGATATCAAATTTCACAAGATGACAGACCGATTTGTCAGAACGGATATGTTGAAATTGATGTTGACGGCAAGAAGAAAAAGATTGGACTTATAAGGATTCACATGGAAGAAGATACAGGGAAGGCTCTTCACATGCAAGACAATACAACTCTTATGGACTACAATCGTGCCGGAGTTCCGCTCATTGAAATTGTAACGAAGCCGGACATTGAAAGTGGAAAAGAAGCAAGAGCATTTATTGAAAAGCTTCGCGAAACTTTGACCGAGCTTGGAGTTTCCGACTGTAAGATGGCGGAAGGAAGCCTTAGATGCGATTGTAATATCAATATTGTCGACGGTGATTTTAAAACGGAAATCACTGAAGTCAAAAATATAGGTTCTACAAGAAGTGTTGAAGCCGCTCTTAATTTCGAAGAAGAAAGACACAAAAAAATGGTTGAAAATCGCGAAAGAGGTCAAAAGGATACAAGACGTTTCGATGAATCAAAAGGTGAAACAGTTCTTATGCGTGTAAAGACGACAAAGGACGACTATAGATTTGCATACGAAGGCGACATTCCGATTTTTGAACTCGAAGAAGAATTCATAGAAAATATCAAAAAGAGTTTACCGGAACTTCCGGATGAGAGAAGAGAAAGGCTTAAAAAGAATTATAATCTTTCTGATTACGACACAAATGTTATCGGTTCAAATAAAAATCTTTCGGACTATTTTGAGAAAGTTCAAAAAGCTACGGGTGACGTATCTCTCACATCAAATTGGATTATAAATGAACTTTTAAGAAGACTGAACGAAGATGAAACCCTAATTGAAGATTTGAAATTCGGTGTGGATGATTTTTCATATTTGTTAGGTCTTATTAAAGAAGAAAAGATAAATAACAACACGGCTAAAAAAGTTTTCAAGGAAATGTTTGACGAAGGAACGAGTCCAAAGGAAATTATAAAGCGTGACGGATTGATTCAAATAAGTGACGAAGGTGCAATTTTGGACATTGTGCTTGAAGTTATAAAGGAAAATCCTCAATCGATTGAAGACATCAAACAAGGAAAAGACAGAGCACTTGGATTCCTTGTCGGACAAGTTATGAAAAAGTCTAAAGGAAAGGCAAATCCGGGTGTTGTAAATAAACTTTTAAAAGAAGAAATTGAAAACAATTAATATATTTCCCCGACTTTTGAGGTCGGGGGAATTTTTTATTTGTATAAAAATTTGTCCTTGATTGAATTTTTATGATTACTGTTACGTTACATATTTAAAATGAGCCTATTTTTCCTTGATTTACAGTTGCCCATATGTTACAATTAAAAAAGCGGAGGCAAGTATGAAAAAGTTTGTTTTATCATTTTTATTTTTATTAACAATTTTAAGTATAAATATAGAGGCAAGAAGTCTTAATATTAACGGTAAGGTAAAAGAAGCTGTTGATGTTAATTTAAACATAAATGGAGTGGATAAAAAAAGTCCGACTCCAAGTTTTGTTGTTGACGGGGTTACATATGTGCCTGTGAGATTTGTATCGGAGACTTTAGGATATAAGGTGGAATGGATTCATAAAACTTCCACAGTAGGTATTCATGGAGGAAAGACGATTTGGTTTCCTGTTGGAAAAAACTTTGTAAATATGGGGAGCGGCAGAGTTGAAACTCCGAAAGGAGTTATGGCTCTTTTGATAAATGTAGATGGTGGAGCAAATGCAACAACTTATGTTCCGGTCAGATATTTGAGTGAATATATGGGCAAAAAAGTTGGTTGGATTCAAAAGACAAGAACTGTTACCATTGCTAATGGTGAAGAAAAAGCAGAAGCCACAGCTACAGATTTGATAGACGGACCTCAAATTTCAAATCCACCACCGACAGAAGAAATTGTTAAGCCAAAGGAAGAAACTGTTGGCAAAGTTACACTTCAAGATAAAAATGTGGACTATGATACAAGTACAGTAAAGTTAATATTTACATTTACTGCAAAACCAAATTATGAAGTAAAGGTCGGCACAACTTCCACTACTATAATTGTAAAAAATGCAGATGTAAACAAAGGTCTTGTCGGTCAAGATAAGAGTATGATTGAAAACTCGGATAAATATATTATTCAAAAGCAAGGAGAGGACCTTGTAATATCTTTCAATAAGACAAAGGGTGAGATTACGGTTTATGACAGTGACGATGGTAAGAGTATCATTGTCACTGATACTTTTTTATTTTCGGACATTCGCATAGAAAATGTGAATGGAAAAGAAAGTATTGTTATAAAAAACATGGGTAAACAAAATTATAACAAGATGATTCTTGAAAATCCAAAGAGGATTATTCTTGATTTTCTAGATTCAAATATGGCGTCGGGGCACTATAAAGAATTCCCTTTACAACTTGGTTTTGTAAAATATATAAGAAGCAGTCAATTTATTCCGGATAAAAACTATAAAAAAACGGATAGAATTGTCAGGGTTGTTTTTGATATAGACAAAGACGTTGAACACCCAAATCTAATGATAAAAACAGTAGGTAACGATCTTGTTGTGACTCCGGAAAGAACGCTTTATGATAATTTTAAATTTAGAACTTCCGGAACCGCTAGAAGTTTAACAATTAAAGGTATAGCCAAAGATTTACCGTTTAATTATGATCAGTCACAAAACAAAATAACAATAAGTGTTGGCGATAGAATTCCGAATGGCTCTATAAAATATAATGACAGTCTTGTAAAAGATTTGGATGTAACTAATGGAGTTCTCACAATAAGTCTATTGAGAGCGGTTTCCGTTAATGTTGATCCGGAGTCGCCTGATATGACATTAAACATATCCAAAGTTAGAACAGGAAGAAACGCTGACTATTTTATTTTGCTTGATCCGGGACATGGTGGAACAGATCCGGGAGCTATTCACATTCCGTCAGGTGTAAAAGAAGTCGATGTAATAAAACCTATTCAAAGACTTTTGGAAAGCAAGCTTGTTGCACTGGGATACAGAGTTCAAAAGACAAACGATACGGAGGATTCTTATAAGACATTGTCAGAAAGAGCTGCAATATCAAATAGTTTGAAACCGGATGTATTTATATCAATTCACGCAAATATCGCTGATAGTAGTGCAGCTAAAGGACTTGAAGTTTATTATTGTACTTCTCCTTCAATGGAACCTAACCAAAAAGAATTCGGTCAAATGGTAATAAATGCTATTGAAAGATCAATTGGCGAAAAAACACGTGGGTTAAAGATGGAAAAATATTATGTTTTAAAGAATACAACGGCACCGGCAATTTTAATTGAAACAGGATTTTTGAGTAATGCTGCTGAAAGAGCAAAGCTTTTGACACCGGAATATCAATCAAAGATTGTCGACGGCATTATAAACGGTATAGAGGATTTCTTGGAGGAATATAGATAATGAGAATCGTTGTAGCTAGTGGAAACAACCATAAAATTACAGAAATTAAACACATGCTCTCGGAACTTGATTTTGATGTTAAAAGTGTATATGAGATTGAAAAAAATTATGATGAGCCGGATGAAAACGGTCAAACATTTGAAGACAATGCATTCATTAAAGCAAATGCTATAAGAAAAATTTTCAATAATTCATATATTTTGTCGGACGACTCAGGGCTTATGGTTGATGTGTTAAATGGTGAACCGGGTGTTCACAGCGCAAGGTATGCGGGAGATGAACACGATGATGCAAAAAACAATGCACTCCTTCTAAAAAAACTTGAAAATGTTAAAAAAGAAGATCGAACAGCTCATTTTGTTTCGGTTTTGTGTCTTATAACTCCTGAAGGAGAAAAACATTTCTTCAGAGGAGAATGTGAAGGCGAGATAATTTTTGAGAGAAGAGGGGAAAATGGATTTGGATATGACCCGTACTTTCTTCCACATGGAAAACAGAAGACATTTGCTGAAATGAGCGAGAGCGAAAAGAATGAAATAAGTCATAGAAGACGTGCACTCGATAAGCTGAAGAATTATTTTAACGAGAAGTATAAAAAATAAATATAAAATTTAGTCTCAATGATAATATCGAACAAGATATTATTATTGAGATTTTTTTTATTTTTTTTAAAAAACATATTGACATAGATAGAAAAATGGTGTACTATATAACTAGTACAACGATATGGATTATGAAAGGAGAGAAATATGAATGGTACATCAAAAGGCCTAGTTATTTTATTTTTAATAATTGCAGGCAATTATATTTATAATTCCATTAAAATATCAAAGATAAAAAAGATGGAAACACTTGAGGAAAATAAAGTCGTTGAACTTAACTTCTCAAAATCAATTCAAATAATTTCGATGCTTGTCATGACTATATTGGTCATTATGTTTACATGGAGTATGGGATGGTAGAAAGGAAGGATAAAATGAAAGTACTGGAAACTACTGATTTAAGTATGAATTACGGCACAAAAAAAGCTTTAAGCGATGTTAATGTGTCGGTAGAAGCCGGAGAAATTTACGGCTTGGTTGGAAAAAACGGAGCGGGGAAGACAACATTAATGAAAATTATTTTGGGTCTTCTTCCGGGACACAAAGGTGGGCTAAAACTTTTTGAATCAGAAAGTTTAAGCGATGGAAGAAAAAATATAGGTGCGCTCATTGAAACACCGGCATTTTTTGAAAATATGACGGGCTATCAAAATCTTAAATACTATAGAACGGCATACGGTCTTGACAGGTCAATAGATTTGGAAGAGTTGTTGAGCGATGTAAAACTTGCCGATGCTCGTGATAAAAAATTCAAGGCATATTCACTTGGCATGAAACAAAGACTTGGAATTGCATTTTCACTTTTGGGGAATCCGGATTTTCTTGTTCTCGACGAACCAATAAACGGAATTGACCCTGAAGGGATTGTTGAAATAAGAAATCTTTTGAAGGAGCTTGCAAATAAAGGCAAGACAATTTTAATCAGCTCGCACATTTTGAGCGAACTCGAGCATCTATGCGACAGAATTTGCATTATTGAAAATGGAGAAGTCGTCGATATTATAGAGTCAAAGAAAGATAAAAAGCTAAGATATCACACTGTTATAAAGACAAGTGACGACAATAATTTTAAGAAAATTTTAGAAGAATTAAAAATTGAAATTTCAAAAGATGGTGTTATTGTCGGTGATTTTGACATAGACAAGTTGCTCAAAAAAGTTTATGAAAATGGACTCAGCATTGTCGAACTCGAAAGAAGAAAAGATAATCTCGAAGAATATTATCTCGGACGTTTGGAAGGGAGGAACAAATAATGTTTTCATATATAAAAGCTGAACTTTATAGAACAAGAAAGAGGATGCCAAATATACTCCTCTTGATATTCGGACTTGTCGGAATTGGACTTTCTTATTATGTTACTGCAAAATATTCAACGACCAAGTCGTCGTCAAGCTTTCTCACCAATGTGTACGAAATTGTGCAACAAGTTGTTCCTTTTATGGCGATTATGATTGCGACGGCCTCATTTAAGAGAAGAGAGGAACTGAGAAACTATTTTCAAAGAGGAATGAGCCGTTTGAATCCGGTGGTTGGAGATTATCTAGTATCAGTTTTGACAACTGTTGTATTTGCGTTTGTTTTCACAGCAATTACAGTAGCTCTTTCGTATACATTTAAAGATTTGCCGGCACAAGGATATGATGCATATGTGTCACCGAAAATGTTTATATACAGCATTCTTACAATAGTCTCAATTATAACATGTATGCTCGGCGGAATTCATTTATTCTATGAACTCACAAATTTGCAAGGTGCAACCGTTGCAATAAGCTTTTTATACTACTTCTTTGCACCGATAATTTTTAAAGTTACAGGCCTTGTAAGCCTCGACTCATGGCTTGGAACAATTGCCGATTGGTTCACAAGGCTCTCGCCGCTTGAATACGCACCAGTGTTTGACAACCTGTTCCAATTAGGGATAAATCCATTTGAAGAAAAATGGTTTACAATTATGTTATTTGTAAATATTTTCTTGGCAACAGGAATAAGATATCTGGTTATTAAAAGAAAGAGATATTAGGGGAGATTATGGATTTCAATGAAGATAGACCTATTTTTCTTCAGCTGGCTGAAATATTTATCCATGAACTTGTATCAGGACAAATAAAGAAATCTGAAAAGCTTCCTTCGGTTCGTGAAATAGCTAAGACATATAAAGTAAACCCCAACACAGTTGCAAGGTCGATAGATGAACTTGTCGGAACCGGCCTTTTCGAAGTAAAAAGAGGAATGGGGACTTACGTTATAGATGATGAAGCAATAATTAAAGAAAAAAGGCGCTCATATATAAAAAAGAGAATTAAAACTACTTTAGAAGAATTCGAAAATTTGGGAATTGACAAAAGTGAATTTATAGATTTGATAATGGAGAATAACAATGGCGACAATAGTGACAGTAGATAATCTGACAAAAAAATACGGAAGGAAAACTGCATTGGAGAACATTAGTTTCAAACTTGAAGAAGGTAAAGTATTGGGGCTTTTGGGACCAAACGGGAGTGGAAAAACTACGCTTATAAAAATACTTTCCGCATTTCATCAAAAAACATCGGGAAGAGTTGAAATTTGCGGCAAAGAACCGGGAATAGCTACAAAAAGATTAGTATCTTATCTTCCGGACAGAAACTTTTTGCCGAAATGGATGAAAATAAAAGACGCAAAGGAATATTACAATGATTTTTTCGACGACTTCAATACAGAAACATTTAGAGAAATGCTCGAGGTAATGAAGCTTAGTGAAGATATGAAAGTTAAGGAACTTTCAAAAGGAATGCAAGAGAAACTGAATCTTTCATTGACACTCTCAAGGGATGCAAGTCTATATCTGCTCGATGAACCGATAGGTGGAGTAGATCCGGTAGCAAGAGATATGATATTAAACTCCATTATAGACAAGGCATTTCAAAATAAAACACTCATCGTTTCAACGCAACTTGTAAGGGATATAGAGTCGATATTCGATGAGGTTATGATTATTAACGACGGCAAGATTCTTGCTCATGAAACAGTTGACAATTTAAGAATGGAAAAATCGATGAGCGTTGAAGAATTTTTTAAGGATTGCTTCGGAGGTGTGACATGCTAAAATTTATTAAATACGACATCAAGGGAAGCCTTAAAACTCTTTTGGGATTTCTTTTCGGAGGAATAATTGCTTCAATATTTATTCAATTTACACTTAATACAAGAACTCTAGAATATAGGATGAATTCATCGACAGCTTATTATTTAAAAGATGTAATAGTCGGAACGGGAATTTTAGTTGCAGTTGTAACTGTAATATCGTTTATAGTGTATGCAATAAATTCATTCAACAGGGAAATAAACTCGGATACGGGATATCTAACCTTCCAAACACCTGAAAAAATGTGGAAAATGGTAGCATCTAAACTAATTGTTATGGGTGCGTGGTCATTGATATATCTTGTTGTTGGAATATATTTCAACATTCTGCTTTCGATTATAATAGAAGGTGGAATGACTAGTACAAATTTTGATTATTCTGAAGTTGTTGGTAGTGAATTTTTCTATATATTAATTACTGACATAGTAATGACTCTTTCACTTATATATCTATCACTCTCTATATCAAAAACAACTATAAAATATAAAAAACTTAATTGGATGTGGATAGTGATTTTAATTCTTCTTATAGTAGCATATTCGTATATTAGGTCTTATATATTTTCTCTTAGATTTAGTGAGCTTTTGCCGGGGCAGACTCTTCTTTATTATCCTTTAGGTGTGCAATTAGTGGAATTAAGAGATGGAGATCAAATATACTATGTGTTGATGAACTTAATATTTACAGTAGTAAATGTGTATGCAACCGGTTTGATTTTGGATAAAAAAATAAATTTATAGATATAAAGCTTCGATATTTTAGGTCGAAGCTTTTTACATATTGTAAATAATTAAATAAAATGATTTTAACAATTTCATATATCATCGCAAATATAGACGCAAGAAGAAGTCTAAAATCACTTATCTTAAAATAATTACAAAAAAAATAAAAAATTTAGTAATACTATTGTAATAAATTCAAAATTATGTTATAATTTTCAGTAGGTGGAGAAGATGAGATTAAACACAAAATGAGAAACACTATCAAAACCATTCTATTGAACTTGCTTTAATACACTAATATTGAGCACAAAAATCGCGAATGAATTATGGTGTAACTCTTTTGTATGAAATTTCATTTTATAAAAACCGCTAAATTACATAGTTATAACCGCTATACTTCAACGGGTAATGAGATTTAATTTTTATCTAACATAAACTCTTTACAAAAAAGTAACGATGTGGTATAATGTATGCAGTGGTAAATATCCACAGAATAAAGGGCTTAGCCCGAAGAAACAAGGAGGATATATGTCAAAAAGACTAATCGCAATCTTAGTAGCAGTATTTATGGCTCTAACATTCTTTGCTGGATGTAAGAAAGATAACTCAGCAGACGAAAAAAAGCCGACTGACACTACTACAACTGATGAAACAAAAGACACAGAAGACAACAAAGATACAACTGACGCAACAGATGATAAAGCTGATGCAAACAAAGGTGAAGTTGTATTCAGAATGACAGGTGGTAAGATCAAAACTTTGAACCCACACCTTTCACAAACATCTGCAGAAGGAGATGTTCTTGGTTTGGTTCTTGGAAATATGCTTGAATTAACATACAACAAAGAAAAAGATTCATTTGATTTTACTCCAAACTTAGCTGCTGCTCTTCCTGAAAAGAACGAAGACGGAACAGTTTGGACATGGAAACTCCGTGAAGACCTTCAATGGCCAGACGGAACACCTATCACTGCAGAAGATTTCATCTACTCATGGAAGATGCTTCTTGATCCTAAGCTCAAGAACTTCCGTGGACCTGAAGCTTTCTTCACAGGTGACCTAAGTGTTGTAAACGCAAAGAAATACTGGACAGGATATGCTGAAGATAATATCAAACTTAAAGCTCAACAAGAAGAAGAAAAAGCTCTTGAAGAACTTAAAAAAGAAATCGAAGGCATGGCAGACGGCGAAGAAAAGACAAAGAAACAAGAAGAATATGACAAACGTTCAGAAGAACTAAATGCTCACAGAATTTCTGTTGACGAACAAGACTTGGCAGAAGGCGGAGCAAAATGGGAAGACGTTGGTCTTAAAGCTATTGATGATCACACACTCGAAATTACTCTTGAATATGCTATCCCTGAAGTAAACTTCTGGTTAGCATTCGTAGGCGGCGGTTCAAACTCACCAGTAAGAAAAGACTTATATGAAGCAGGTATGAACGCTGATAGAACTGAAACAGATTATGGTACAGATATTTCTAAGATCGACTTTACAGGTGCTTACCTCCTCAAAGAATGGGTAAGAGACCAATACAGATCATATGAAAAGAACGAAAAATCTCCTATGAAGGACATTTACACACCGGAAAAAATCACTGAAAGAGTTGTTGAAGATGACAATACTGCACTTCAATTGTTCGAAAACAATGAAACAGATACAGTTGGTTTAAGAGGTGCTAACTACGATAAATATGAAGAAGACCCACGTTTGGTATTCTCAAAATCAGACTCTGTATGGCAAATGTTCATCAACATGACAGCTACAGCTCCTGATAAAGCATTCTTAACAGATGTTAACTTCAGAAAAGCTATGTACTGGGGTATGGACAGAAAAGCTCTTGCTAAAGACATTTACAAGACAGCTATTCCACAACCATGTATCATCGCTGATACAAGAACAGTTGACCCACTAAAAGGTATCACATTCCGTGAAACTGAAGTAGGTAAAGCAAACTATCCTGAAAATGATGGATATGATCCAGAAAAAGCTAAAGAATTCTTCGACAAAGCATATGAAAAATTCGGCAAACAAATGGTTGTTGAAATCATGTACTTTGATAACTCTGACCAAATGAAGGGTATGGCAGAATTCCTTGAACAAGAATATGAAAACATGTTCGGAGCAGACAGAATCGATGTTAAGTTGAGAGCAGTTCCTTGGAACAACGCTTATGACAACATGCAAAACGGCGACTACGACATGGGATTCGGAGCTTGGACAGGTGGAATCTTCAACCCATGGGGTGGTATGGAAGTTTATACACAAACATTCGGTATCAAATGTGACCAATTTAGATCAGATGAATTCGACGAATTATACAGAAGAACAAACAAGGGCGACTTGATCTTCAAGCCACAAGAAAGACTTGAAGCACTTGGACAAATGGAAAAAATGTTGTTAGACAACGTTCCAATGGTTCCAATGTATCAAACAGAAAACGCACGTCTATATCAAGACAGAATTCACCTTCTAACACATGAATGGGTAATTGGTGTCGGTTTTGCTCCAATGCAAGCAGAAATCGATCCGCTTCAATAATAAAATATAATTCGACAAAGAGGGGTACGGCCCCTCTTTGTCCAAATTATGCTCAGAAAGGAGAAAGACAATGGCAAGATATATCGCTAAAAGAGTTGTCTTGATGGCTATAACATTATTTTTAATTATAACTATAAGCTTTTTTGTTATGCACAGTATGCCTGGTAACTTTATACAAAATAACAAATTACCGGCGGACGTTAAAAAAGCCATGCTTGACAAGTATCACTTAAATGACCCGTTAACAACACAATATGGATATTTTATTAGAGACTTCGCAAAGGGAGACTTTGGTATTTCCTTAGTTATCCAACCAAAAGTACCGGTAAATGAAGTACTAGCTACAAAAATTCCGGTTTCAATGCAATTAAATATTTTCTCTCTTATTTTTACAATGCCTATAGCTATGATACTTGGTATCTGGGCCGCTATAAGAAAAAATAAGATTGATGACCAAATTATTTCTATTTTAATTATTCTATTTATATCTGTTCCAAGTTTTGTTTATGCATCACTTATGCAATATTACTTAGCATTTAAACTTGGTTGGTTCCCGATCATTACAGAGGTTGGTGCAAAATTAACGTGGTCAAAATTCTATTCTATGATTTTGCCTATTTTAGCACTTTCCTTCGGTTCAATTGCGGGTGTTGCTAGATATACAAGAGCTGAACTTACAGAAGCACTTAACTCAGAATACATGCTACTTGCTAAGTCAAAAGGTTTGAGTCAAGTTCAATCAACAGTTCGCCACGCTCTAAGAAACTCATTTATTCCACTTGCAAATATCATAATTCCGATGTTCTTACAAATTATGGGCGGTTCTTTAGTTATTGAAAGAATTTTCTCAATTCCGGGCATGGGTAATATTATGGTCGATGCTATAAACGCTTATGACTTTCCATTAGCAATCGGCGTATTGTTCTGGTTCTCATTATTATCACTTGTTACAATTCTTATTGTTGACTTAAGTTATGGTATTATTGACCCTAGAATCAGATTAGGAGGTAGAGATTAATGTCAGAAAAAAACACAACTCCAAATCTTAATAATATTCCAAAAGAAAAATTTGAATTTGTTCAAATCGATACAAAACTTCATGATGAAGTAATTCAAGGTGAAGCAATCGGTTTCTTCAAAGACGCAATGATCAGATTTAGGAAGAATAAAGCAGCACTTGTAAGCTTTATTATCATAGCAATCCTTGCATTTATGGCTGTTTTTGGGCCGTCAATGAGCAAATATGGATTTGCTGAACAAAATGTTCAATTACAAAATATGCCTCCGAGAGTTTCATGGCTAAGCGGACTTTCACTCTTCTCAGGGACAACTACAAAAGAAGTTAGAACAGATAACATTGAGAAAAAGTATAAAGATGCTTATATCGGAACTGTTTCAACACGTGTTGTTAAAGGGACAGAAATGTCCAAAATTAAATTGAACCCATATAAACAAAACGGCGGAGATGACGTTTACTATTGGTTCGGTTCTGACAATCTAGGTCGTGACCTATGGACAAGACTTTGGAGAGGTCTTAGAGTTTCATTCTTGATTTCTCTAATTGCTATGGCTGTTAATATCTTGATTGGTATCATATATGGTGCTATTTCTGGATATTACGGTGGATGGATTGACCTCTTGATGCAACGTTTCATCGAAGTTATCGGTGGTGTTCCATACTTGGTTATCGTTATTTTGTTCGTATTCTACTACGGTCCTGGTATCATTCCTATAGCTCTTGCTATGTGTATGACAGGTTGGATTGGAATGAGCCGTATGATTCGTGCTCAATTCTTGAAATATAAAGAAATGGAATATGTTCTTGCATCGAGAACACTTGGTGCATCAGATAGAACTCTTATTTTCAGACACATTTTACCTAATGCTGCAGGTATTATCATTACAATGTCTGCTCTTGAAATTCCGGGTGCTATTTTCGGGGAATCTTTCCTTGCTTATATCGGACTCGGTATCCAAGCTCCGGAACCATCAATCGGTGTTCTTTTAGCAGATGGACAAAAAGTATTGCTTCAATATCCGCACTTAACCATATTCCCGGCATTTGTTATCTCAATCATGATGATTGCGTTCAACTTGATGGGTAATGGATTAAGAGACGCATTTGACCCAACATTACGTGGTATAGAATAGGAGGTAAAAAATGGCTGATAATAAATTACTTGAAGTAAAAGATTTATATGTAACATTCAACACCTATTCAGGAAAAGTTCACGCGGTTCGTGGAGTTAATTTCGAACTTAATAGGGGAGAAACACTTGCTATAGTTGGAGAATCCGGTTCCGGTAAATCCGTAACAGCACGTGCTATTATGGGTATTCTTGCAAAGAATGCTAATATCGAACATGGAGAAATTTTATACAAAGGTGTTGATTTATTAAAACTACCTGAAAGCGAAATGGCTAAATATCGTGGTGATGAACTCGCTATGATTTTCCAAGACCCGTTATCATCTCTTGACCCTGTTATGAGAATAGGTAAACAAATTACTGAAGCTGCTGTTTTGAAGAAAAATACAACAAAACATGAAGCAAAAGACAAAGCATTAAAGCTTATGAAGGCTGTAGGAATTCCGCAACCGGAAGTAAGATATACACAATATCCTTTCCAATTCTCAGGCGGTATGAGACAAAGAATTGTTATCGCAACAGCTCTTGCTTGTGACCCTGAACTTCTAATTTGTGACGAACCTACAACGGCTCTTGACGTTACAGTTCAAGCTAAGATTCTTGAGCTCATTCAAGAAATTCAACAAGAAAGAAATATCGGTGTTGTTTTCATTACACACGATCTTGGGGTTGTTGCACACTTAGCTGACAAGGTTGCAGTTATGTATGCAGGAAAAGTTGTTGAATATGGTACTGTTTATGAAATTTATGAACAACCTAGACACCCATATACAATGGCACTTCTTGCAGCTATGCCTGACCTTGAAACTGACTCTAATTATGAATTGTATACAATTCCTGGAGCACCGCCAAACATGCTTTACCCACCTGTAGGTGATGCATTTGCACCTAGAAACCAATTTGCTATGAAAATAGATCTTGAACAACAACCACCGTTCTTTGATATTTCTGAAACTCACAGAGCTGCAACGTGGTTATTGCACCCGGATGCTCCGGATGTTGAACTTGATGCTTTCAAGAATAAAGTTAAAAGTTATTCAAATCAAGCGGTTTCAAAATATCATCATACAGAAAAAGAAGAACCTATATTAAGTGTTAGAAATCTTAAACAACACTTCACAAGTGGACGTGGCAAGAATAAGATTGTAGTTAAAGCTGTTGATAATATTTCATTCGACATTTATAAGGGCGAAAGTTTCGGTCTTGTAGGAGAATCAGGATGTGGTAAAACAACAACCGGACGTACAATTATCAGACTTTACAAACCTACAGATGGAGAAATCATTTATAAGGGTAAAGATATTGCCGGTAAACTCTCAAAGGCTGAAGCAAGAGAAGTTCACCAATCAATTTCCATGATTTTCCAAGACCCTATCGCTTCTATTAACCCTAGAATGACAGTTAAGGAAATTATAGGCGAAGGTCTTAGAATTAATAATTTAGTTAAGAGTGAAGAAGAACTTGAAAATCTTGTTTATCAAATGCTTGAAACTGTAGGACTTACAAAAGAACACGCTAACAGATATCCGCACGAATTCTCAGGCGGTCAAAGACAAAGAATCGGTGTAGCTAGAGCACTTATCACAAATCCTGACTTTGTTATTGCTGACGAACCGGTTTCTGCACTTGACGTTTCTATTCAAGCTCAAGTTTTGAATCTTTTGAACTCAATAAAGAGAAAACTTGGACTAACAGTTATGTTTATTGCACATGACTTGTCAGTTGTTAAGTATTTCTCAGATAGAATTGGGGTTATGTACTATGGTAAGTTGGTTGAATTAGCTGATGCTGAAGAGTTATACAGAAATCCAATCCACCCATATACAAAGGCGTTGTTATCTGCAATTCCTATTCCTGATCCAAGAATTGAAAAAGGACGTAAGCATTTAGTATACGATCCATCAATTCATGATTATTCACAAGATAAGCCTTCAATGGTTGAAATTAAACCTGGTCACTTCATCTTCTGCAACAATAAAGAACTTGAAGAATACAAGAAGAGCTTAAAATAAATATAATTTAAAATAAGGGGGCATCTCGCGAACTTCTACAAAATTCATTTACTATCGGTTATGATATTTGTGGCTTGCGAATGCCCTTTTAATATATAGAGGTTTATATGAAGATAAATAAAATTTTTAAATATCTAATGATTGCGTTTATAATTCTTTTTATTGTATCTATATGTGCTATTGAATTGTTTTACGAAGGAGGAGATGTAAATAGACTTTCTAACAAGGATCTCACTCCAGAGATGGTTTCAAAGATTGCACGATACTCAACAATTTATGAATATCTAATTGTATTTTTACTTTCACTTTTGGGATATGCTTTTGTAAGTACGTTTTTATTTTTAACAAGTCCTCTTGTTGCAGGAAAATTATATAAAGTAGTCCTTGTTGTAATTTCATATATTTCGTGTATTGTTATTTCTATTAGAGGATATTCAGTTATTATAAACTCAGACTTTCTTTTGAATTTTTGCGGAAAGATTACAGAGCATGCTTATAAAACAGTTTGGCCGCACCTAATTATTTTGAGTATTATATTATTTGCAAAATTTATTGAGAGGTCAATAAAAAAAGATCTCAGAATGCTGTATGATAATGTAAAAAACACAAAAAATAGATATAATAATTATGATGTACTAAGAGATATTTTAGGTGACCATTCGAAAAAGTTTTAGATTTATTTTAATTATTTTAAATTTCACTTTTAAAATTGTACCAACTTTATTATTAGTTTTTATATTGTGCTAAATTAGTTCTTAGAAACAGGATTATGTGAAGGAGAAAGTTTTTTATTTAAGTTTTATATTTTAAATTAAATTACTAAAGAATCATATAAATTTATTTTGGGGAGCGATATAAAATTATAGATGAGTTTTAAGTGTATTATTATAGTTAAGATATTTTTAGTTTGAACATTTATGTAGTTAAGGAGATTTGTTATGAAATTTTTATTAAAATATGTGGTGGAAAATGTTTAATTATAATACTTCAAAACCGGCTGAGCCGGCTAAGAAATTATTTTCCTACCAAGCGTTGTATTTTATTTTTTCTTTATTGGCAATTTTATACATGGTGAATGAAATTGTTGTTTTTGATTTAGTTGTTTCAGGATATATAAGAGCTGGAGCATCTAATTTCGGAGCAGATAACAATACTATTTATTTGGTATTAAGTTTGATTTCACGTGTTTCAATTCCTATAGGAGTGTTCTTAGTATTTTTAAGTACTCTAAAGACAGGGAAAAAATTTGTTTTAAACTTGACGATAGTGACTTTTATATTTGAAATAATTTATGATTTATACTCTTTTGACAAATTAATAGATATTAAATTTCAAAGTCCTGTTTTTTCACTTCTTCTTGGAGCATTTTTTACTCTCGCTTGGAAATATTTTGATTTCAAAAAGATAATTAGACTTCCACTTGTTATATTATATATTTTTGTATCTATATACAGTGGAGTTGATTATGGAATAATAATAGGGATTTTATTTGTTGTGCTTAATTTTCTTGAGCCTAATAGAAAGGGACAATCACTTTTTAGTTTTGCTGTTCTTATTCCAGGCGCAAGTATGATTTTTGCACCGTTATTTTATTATTTTTATGATGAAAACAACAATAGGAAGAGCTATAATAGTTCTTTAAATTTTATTTTTCCAATAATCGCTTTGTTGTTGTGGCGATTAAGAATATTAATTTTGAGATAGGAGATTATTTATGGAGATTCAAAATTATGTTGATAAGACACTTTTAGGTTGGATTTATTACAATGAAAATTATACTCATGGAGAAAATACTAATGCTATTAATAGAGTGTGCTATGTTTATCCACGATATATTTTAGTTGATGACGAGACTGTTGTTCCAATTGATCCGGCAGATTTTCCAATGCTCGGAAGTTTTGAAGTTAGAATTCAGGGTGGATTTTCGGCAGAGGATGTAGTTGATAAACTTTCTCACTTGGTAAAAGCTAAACTTAATATTATGCCTGAAGAGGATAAGGATCAACAAAATAACCATTATAGATTAAAATTTAACCCGACATATAGTGAAGAAATTAGTGAGGTTTGGCTTGAGGGTTTTAAGGACAGTAATTTTTATCAAGTAGTAAAAACGGATCTTTCAATTGAAGATATTTTAAAGAGAAAATCTATAGATTATTTTTTAGATAATATTTATACAAAACATATTGTTGTTAAGAACAAAGAGGGATATTTTGGCCCTTTTGATTATTATGTTGAAAACAATCAAATTAAATTATTTGCAACTGATAAATTTGACTATCATATTTTAAAACCGAATCCTGCAATCATTTCAAAAGAAGTCTTAAGAATAGGCGACAGAGCAGACAATGGTGTAGATTTGGTTATGGCTAAGTCAATGTCTGAATCGGCAGATTTAAAAGACTCATATGATTTTATAAATGACACAACTCTGCTCGATAAAATCCTTTCGATTTTTGAAGAGAGAAAGATGACCGACAGAAATCAAATTAAAGAGCTTAAAAAACTTTTACTAACGCAAATTGATCCGGAAAAATATCCGGACATTACGGAAAATCGTTTGATAAAACTTAAAGAACTAATAAGAAGTTCAGAATATCAAGATGATTTTCTCTCTAAGATTTCATATTATCTTATGGAAGATGAAGAAAATAGAGATTTTGTTTTACGCAAGATATTGGATACAAGGTTTGAAGAACTCGAGGATCGCTCTACGAGATTTATAGAGGTAAGAGAGAGACTTGATGAGTTAAATAGAGAAAAAGCAAATCTGGAATCAACATTGGATACAATCAGAAGTGAAGTTTCAGATGCTAAGAGCTTTATTTTAAAAGAAAATGAAGAACTTTCAAATAAACTCAATCAAGAAATAGATGAACTTAAAGAAAAGCGTGATAAGCTTAACTCGGAAATTAATTCTCTCGTCGGTATCTATGATTTGGCGACTGCCGACTCAGCTTTAAAGGAAGATATATCGGCAAGAGAAGCTCAAATAAATGAATTATCTCAAACTCGCGACAGCATTTTAAAAGAACTAAAAGACGGCATAGAAGAGTTTAATAATACTGGACGAGTGATTGGCCCTGCTTTGAAAGAAAAAGGCTTTAATGACATTCTAATGACCGTTAGAGGCACAAAGAATTTTGAGTATATACCTTATAAAGATGTTTCATATGCAAATTTTGAGTCGAAGGATGAAATTATAGACTATGTTTTATACAAGATGAACAAAGTCTACAATCATAGAATTTCAAGGAATGGCGTTATTAATTTACTAGCTCTATTTGCACAAAACTTCATTGTAAATTTTGATGGTAAAACCGGCAGTGGAAAGACTTCGCGAGCAACAGCATTTTTAAATGCATTGGGATTGAATTCGCAAAATAATAGATTTGTACGTATAAATGTTGACCCGGATGTTAGATCGGTTCGAGATTTGGTTGGTTTCTATAATCCAAATACCGGCGAAATTGTAAAGAACAACAGACGTTTATATGATTTGCTTGAAATGATGGAAAAAGATACGGAAGATGTTTTGTCATGTGTTCTTTTTGACAATGTTAACTCTTCGATTCCGGAGCACTATTTGTCAGGGTTTATAGATAAAAAAATCAACGAAAATATGAATATAAGTCTAGGTGGAGGAAGAGAGTTTGAAATAAAGCCGAGCCTTAGAATTTTGACAACAATTACAGATGATCACACTGGATTTATATTATCTGATAGATTTTATGACAATTCTGCAACTTCAACTCAAAATTACGATGGACGCAGCGTTTATAAATTAAATAATTTGGAATTTGAAGACAGAGGAGCGGTTTCGTATAGTGATATAATGACATTTAATGAAAAGAAATCTTTTTCAAATGACTTTGAAATCAAATTCAACTCATTGATGTCAATTTTCAGGAAAAACGGGGCATATATTTCATCGAGATCAGAAGAAAAGGCAAGAGATTATATTGAGTCGGTTCAAGATATGATGGACCTTACATCTCCTATGCAAAAGTTCCTTCCTATTGAACTTGCAATAAGTCAATTTATTTTACCAAATTTGAATTTGGACAAAATGAACGATAGGTTTTTCTCAGGAATTTTAAATGAGTTAAAGAATATGCAGCTGTTGGAAAGCAGATTCAAAGATATAAAGGCTACGAAAGATAGAATAGATATTGAAAGTCGTCTTGATTTTTAGGGGGTGTTACTATTAAAAGTTACCTCGTATTACACTGTATTTATCCAAAAAATGACTTAGTTATAGATATGGATGAAGAAAAGAAGTCGTCTTTTTTGAAAGGGTGTGTATTTGAGAATGGCCTTTACAGTATTGAGTACATCACATATACTGATAAGGAAATTGCTGAAGGAATACTTTTTGTTGATTCGGAGCCGATTGCAGAAATAGAATTTGTAAAAAAACAAGATAATAGATATGAATACAGATTTCTATTTCAAACACCGGCAGGTGGAAGAGTTCGTTCGTATCCGTTTTTAATGCTTATTGACTCAATTAGAATGAATCTTTTTATAAGATTTGAGGACGATGAGGAAATGAATCTTCAGTCTGAAAGGATTCTTGTAACCACAAAGAACGACACAGACAGGGAAAATCTAAAAGATATGATTTATTATATCGCTTCGGACAAGGGGCTTTATAGAGAAATAAACTCGGAATCATCTGAATCAGCACTCATTGTGAGCAGTATAAATAATTATTTTGATAGAGTATTTATGGCGGTTCAAAAATATAAACCATATTTTTTTCCACAAAACAGTTCTGCCGGTTTTAGTGCATCAAAAACTACAAGGCAAGGTCGTGTCAGTTTTCTTACTAAGAGAGAAAACATGGAACCGGGTTCTGATGAAGAACGTGTTCAACTCATAAAATTCTTGAATATGCTACATGACGATGCTTTAAGTATTTTAAAAGAGTTCGAAGACATTCTTTTTAAGAACACTAAAAGATTTAGAGATTTAAAGAAAAATATTCCACCAGGGTTTTCTGCACCGGTTATAACGACGCAGGAGCTTAGAATAAAGAAAGGGTTTAAAGAGTTTAACAGATTAAGACGAAGCATCTCAAAACTAAGAAGACTATTGGAAGTGATGGGTTCATTCAATCGACGTGTTAAAAAGGATTCTTTCCGACCTAAGAAGAATTTTAAGATTAAAGAAGTAAATAACTTGATTTTTATGTGGCAAAAGAGTAGAAATATGAGTCTATCTTATCAAAAGTTTTTCTACAATATAGAATCTCTTGATAAGCTTTATGAATATTATTGTCTTGCAAGACTTCTAAATTTTATAGATGTGAACGAATATTTGCCGGACAGGGAAAAGGATATAAACTATAACTATAAAACCGAAAATGAGCTTTTTGAGAATGAAGAGTTCTTGTATAATACATTTTATAGAAAAAAGAATGATTTAAAATTAACGCTTTATTTTCAACCTGTTATATACGGTAATCATTATGAAAATGAGATTGGACTTATAAGGACAAGCGGTTATGACGGAATGTATACACCATTTAATAAGACGGGAAACTACTACAGTCCGGACTTTGTTTTAAAAATCAGCGGCGTGAAAGATGCATATTTAATTTTGGACTCCAAATTTCAAACCAGAAATACGATTTTAAAAGGTCACATGGAAGAGGTTATAAGTAAGTATTTCATTCAAATTAGAGATTCGAATTTTGAAAGGGGTCAATATGTTTATATTTTGCAAGGGAGAACGGATGACACATTAAATATGCTTTGGAACTATGAAAATAAAGAAGCAATTAAAGAAAAAGATATTTCTACATTTGGAATTATTCAGTTTTCACCGGATGTTAAAATGAATATATATTTTGATGATATACTTGCAAAGCTTGAAAGCATTGCAAGGGGAGAATAAAAAAGCAGCACTTTTATCGTGCTGCTTTTTTTATATGAAAACGACTTTTTCAGTTCTTTCTTTTACTGTTGGAATTTCGTCGCTGTACCCAAGTGCACACATTCCGAATGAGATGTGGTCATCAGGAATTGAAAATTCTCTAGGAACGTTTCTAACTTTTTCGCTGTTGTTTTCGCGAAGTTGATTTATCCAAACGGCTCCAATACCAAGGGCATGACTTGCAAGATACATATTTTCCATTGCAGTTGAAGTGTCAGCGTCGCCAAGTCTCAAATCTTTTGGAACTGTTACAATTATGAGAGCTTTCGCATCATAAATTCTGTAATTTTCAAGATTGAGTGATTCTCCGATTGCATTTGCTAATTTTTGGATATCTTTTTCTTTTGTAAGGACTGTGAAGAGCCTTTGTTGTTTATTCATTCCGGTTGGAGAAACCTTTGCACATTCAATAATCTTTTCAAGAGCTTCTCTAGGTATTTCTTTGTCTTTAAATTTTCTTGTGCTTCTTCTGGTTAAAATATTTTCAATTGCATCCATAATGATTGTCCTCCTTTAAGTAGAAATCCGCTCTCAATCAAAGAGAGCGGACTATATGATTTATAACTATGCCATAAAAGCTTTATAAGCTTTGTAGCACATATATGTGTCTGCTTTACTTGTAACTTCCATAGGTGCGTGCATACATAAAACAGCAGGTCCGCAGTCTACAACTTCAGCGCCATATTTTGCAAGTAGAAGTGCGATTGTTCCTCCGCCTCCCTTGTCAACAGCTCCAAGTTCTCCTGTTTGCCAAGTGACATCCTTGTCGTCAAAGCATTTTCTTACTTCTTGCAGGAATTCGGCATTAGCGTCTGATGAACCACCTTTTCCGCCTGAACCTGAATATTTTGAAACTACGATTCCGCATCCAAGATATGCAGTATTTTGTGCTTCAACAGCATCTGCAAAGTCCGGATCATATCCAACTGTTACGTCAGCTGAAAGAACTTTTGAATTTTTTAGAGTTCTATTAACGTCAAGAGCGGAATAATTTCCTTCCAAGTTCACAAGTTCGTGAACAAGATTTTCCCAGAAATATGAAGCCATTCCTGTATTTCCCATTGAACCGATTTCTTCTTTGTCCATGAATAGACCGAGAGCGGTTTTTTCAGGATTTTCAACATCGAATATTGCACGCATTGTTGCGTATGCACAAACTCTGTCGTCTTGTCCGTATGCAATTACCATGCTTCTGTCGAGACCTAAATCTCTTGACTTACAAGCAGGAACAACTTCGAGTTCAGCGATTTGGAAATCTTCTTCTTCGAAATTATATTTTTCTTTAATAAGCTTTAAAATATTTTCTTTTACAGCATCCTTTTCCTTGTCTTTTAAAGGAATAGAACCGAATAATACGTTAAGTTGTTCACCTGTAATTGCTTCACGCATCGGTTTTGATTGTTGATCGCGAGAAAGGTGGATCAATAGGTCGGTAACTGTGAAAACAGGATCGTTTATATCGTCACCGATTGCAATTTCAATTTTTTTGCCGTCTTTATTGTAAACAACTCCGTGAATAGCGAGAGGAATTGTTGTGTATTGATATTTTTTCACCCCGCCATAATAGTGAGTTTTAAGTTTTACAAGACCACTGTTTTCATATAGTGGATTCGGTTTTAGGTCGAGTCTTGGAGAGTCAATGTGAGCTCCAACAATTTGAAGACCTTCGCTCAAAGGTTTTGAACCATAAACAATAAGAGCAACTGATTTATTCTTGTGGTTTACGAAATATTTTCCACCCTTTTCAAGTTTTCCTTCGGATTTTATAACTTCTTCAAGATCCTTGAAACCGTTTTCTTTGGCTCTTTTAATAATTTCTTGATTTGCGAGTCTTTCTGTTCTTGCGATGTCTAAAAACTTTTTATAGTCATCGTTGTAGTCAAAAACATTTTTTGTTTCAGCTTCATCGAGCTTTAACCATGCATTTTTTCTAACCATAAAAATCTCCCTTCTTTTTTATACTAATATTATAACAGATTTTGAAAATTATGTCATCTTTATGGGTATAATTTAAAAGAGGTGTTTATATTGCTATTAAAAAATGTTAATATTATAGATCCGCTTTCGGGAGTTGATTTCGAAGGGGATATAAGAATAAAAAATGGAAAAATTGAAGACGTTGTTGAAGGCTCTCTCGTTTGTGAACCGAATGAAGAGGTGTTCGATTTAGAAGGAAAAATTGTGGCACCTTCATTTTTTGATACACATGTTCACTTTAGAGATTTTGGTGAATCGGACAAGGAAACTTATGAGACCGGTGCTCGTGCTGCAATAAGAGGCGGATATACTCATGTTTGTGCAATGGCAAACTCTAAACCGCCAATTGATTCAATTTCAAAATACGAAGAAGTACAGGAAAAAATAAAGAATATACCTTTGACCATATTTCAATCGGTCAATATGACTATTGGAATGAAAGGTGAGCATTTGACCGACTTTGAAGGTTTGAAAAAAATTGGAGTTAAGTGTATTACGGATGACGGATTTCCAATTGTTCACGAAGATGTGATGATCGAAGCTCTTAAACTTTCAGAGAAGTATGGATTTATTTTGAGCCTTCATGAAGAGGACCCTAGTTTTATAGAGCATCCGGGATATGACGATACCGCAAATAGAAAAGCAGAGATTTCGATTATTGAAAGAGATTTGAAACTTCTAGAAAAATACGGCGGACATATAAATATTCAACATCTTTCGAGCAAAGAAAGCGTTGAACTTATAAGGGATGCAAAGAAAGGCGGTTTAAAACTTACTTGCGAGGTAACGCCTACACATCTATTTTTCACAAAGGATATGGTCGAAAAATACGGCACGCTTTTAAAGGTAAATCCACCTGTGAGAACTGAAATGGATAGAGTTGCTTTAGTAGAAGGGTTAAAGGACGGTACAATCGATATGATTGCAACGGATCATGCCCCGCACACTGAGGCCGATAAACAACTTGGTGAGTTCAAATCGAAAAGCGGACTAATATCTATTGAAACCGCATTTTCAGTTGCAATGGAAAAAATTTATCGTGAAAATATTATGTCGATGAAAGATATTATAAGATGTTTATCAACAAATCCTAGAGCTCTTTTTGGAATAAAGTCTCCGATTGCACCGGGTGAAAGAGCAGATTTGGTAGTTCTTGACAAAGATGCGGAATATATTTATGACCACTCATACAGCAAGTCTAAAAACACACCGCTATTCGGTAGAAAAATGATTGGAAAGGTTTTGATGACAATAAAGGATGGAAAGGTTCTTTATAACGATATGAAGGAGGATACACGTGAAGATAGGTTTAATTGTTAATCCGATGGCTGGAATCGGTGGCTCTGCAGCACTTAAGGGAAGTGACGGTAAGGAAATTCAAAAACTTGCAATAGAGCGTGGGGCTAAACCGAAGGCAAATGAACGTGCAAAAGAAGTATTTGAAATTTTAAAATCTGAAAATAGCATTCCTGAAATTGTTGCGGCTCCGGGCGTCATGGGATCCGACATGCTCAATAGTTTGGGGATTAAGCATAAAGTTGTGGGCAATATAAAAGATGAAACATCAGGGGAAGACACAACTGATATCGCGAGGGAAATTTTAAAAGAAAATGTGGACCTAATAGTTTTTGCGGGGGGAGACGGAACAGCAAGAAATATTTATGACGCTGTAAAAGACAGTCTTCCTGTTGTGGGAATTCCTGCAGGAACAAAAATGCACTCTGCAGTTTTTGCAAATACTCCAAAATCCGCAGCTTTTCTTATAAATCGAATGATGAACGGGGAAAAAGTAGATAAAATTTTAGAAGAGGTAATGGATATAGATGAAGAAGCATTCAGAAATGAAATCTTAAATGTTAAACTTTATGGTTATATGTATGTTCCATTTGTTGCAAATTTGATGCAAGCATTAAAGAGTCCATCAACTGCTGGAGGCCAGGCCGATATTGATACAATATGTCATTGTACGGTTGATAATATGGAAGAGAACGTGCTCTATTTTATTGGAACGGGTTCAACTTTAAAACCGATTGCAAACATTTGTGGATATGAAGGTTCCCTTTTGGGCGTCGATGCTGTTTTAAATAAAAAACTTGTGGGAAAAGATCTATCTGAAAAAGAAATATTGGGACTTATTGATAAATATGGAAAGAGTAAAATTATTGTTACAGTAATTGGAGGACAAGGATATATATTTGGTCGTGGAAATCAACAATTTTCACCGGAGGTAATAAAAAAAGTAGGAAAAGAGAATATCATTGTTCTTGCAACAAGAAAAAAATTAAATTCCATCCAAGGACCTTTGAGGGTTGATACGGGAGATGAAGACGTAAATAATATGCTAAGAGGATATGTAAAAGTTTTGGTGGATTATGATTTCTATTCCATGAAAAAAGTTGAATAATAAAAAAAATAACTCTCAATCATATCGATTGGGAGTTATTTTATGTCAAGATTCAAAACGTCCTTTAATTTTATAGTTGAACCTTTTCTTTCTATATTCAGTGCATTTATAATCATCTTTGAAAGTTCGCCACGTTTTATACTGTCGCTGTTTCTTGAATTAATGCCTTCGTTCAGTCCAAGCGAATCTGAAAGAGTAACAATCAAATCTGAATTTTTAGCTTCTTCTTCGTATCCCAGTATCCTGAGTAAAATTGTTTCGAGTTGAAGAACTGTGACGTCATCGCCAACACCAAATATTTTATCAGATTTACCTTCCATTATACCTTTTTCAGCCGCCCAGATAATAAACGGTTTGTAATAGGCCTTGTTGTCAACATCTTTGAATTCAAGTTTTCCGGTCATAGACTGAGCTCTTTTTTCTTCAGAATAAAGTCTTGCAATGATTATTACAAGGTCTTGCCTTTGAAGAGTTTCCTCGAGCATCAAATCTCCTTTAGTATCCCCCTTAATGATGTCTGACTTTTCAAGAAGTTTCGCCTCACTATAATATTTAGTTGTATAAGCTTTTACATTTGAATTAAGACAAAACAAAATGACAAAAAACAAAGTGAAAAGCGAATTAACTATTCTTCTCAAGTTCGTGGCCCCTTTCAAGTTTATACAAAAACAACAGTGCACTCGCACCTATACTTATATGATACTTTATACAGGTGTTTTTTTCAATAGAATCAAGATAAACGTCACAAAAATGTAATATAACAAATTATTATTTCAAGTATGAAACATAAATGTAACACTCATGAGATTGACATTAGTGTATTTAAAGTGTACAATTAAAAGTAGATTCTAATGGATTGACATAAGGAGGATGGAAATGAACAAAAAGATTACTAAATTTGTGGCAATTGCAGCAGCTGTTCTAATGCTGCCTGTTACAACATTTGCCGCTAATTTCAAAGATATCAAAGACACTTACTGGGCAAAAAGTTATATTGAACAATGTGCAGACTTGGGATTTATAAACGGATTTCCTGATGGAAAATTCAAACCGAATGAACCGGTAAGATTTACAGAACTTATAAAAATGCTATCGAACTTTTTAAATGTGTCTGAAGCTGATATGCAAAGTGCAGAAAGCACATATGGACCGACATTGAATAGCGTGAAACCGGCACCATGGGTAAGACCATATCTTTTAAAATGCCTTCAAAAAAAAGTTGTTAGTTTGGAGCTTTTAAATTCTGCTGCAAAAAAAGGAAAACCATCAATGATAAAAGATAATGCACAATATCAAATGTCAAGGATAAGTGCAGTAGATTTATTTTTCAATGCCATGGGTCTTGATAAAGTTCCTACAGCATTACAATATAAGGATTCAAATGTTTTGATTAAAAATTATGCTGATCAAATACCTAAGATAGGTGCACTTCAAAAAGCTGGAGTATTAAGCACACAAGGAGATGAAAGCGGAAACTTTAGACCTAAGTCTACAATTACAAGAGCTGAAGTTTCAAAAATGTTGTATGTTGCATACGCATACATTGAACAAAACGGAAACAAATTAAATGATACTACTGTAACACCTGTGCCATCAACGCCATCAACGCCATCAGCACCATCAAATCTTGAAAATGTAATGGGTGTTGTTAAATCAATTTTCGGCATGGGCAATGGACAAAATTTTATTTCAATCAATACTCCAAACAATGAGTTAAAAGTATACAATTTCCCGGCAAATGCAAACGTTACTGTTAACGGTCAAACAAGCAACGCCTCAAATGTTAAAGAAGGCATGGAAGCTGTTCTTGCAATTTCAGGGGAAACAGTATATAACGGAGAGTTTAAAGATGCTATAAAAGAAATCAATGGAACGATCAAAGAAATTAGAAGCAACAATTATGATACAAAGATTGAGTATAAGGAAAATAACAGTACAAAAACTATAACACTCGACTTTAGAAACGCCGACATAAAACTTGACGGCAAAACTGCAAAGTTTGGCGAATTGAGAGAAGGTTATGATGTAAAAGTAACTTATAGTCAAGACAAAGCTACTAAAGTTGAAGCTAAGAGAAATATAAACTTCGCCGGATTCTTTGAAAAATTTGAATATGACTCAAGAAGCAGAAAATATAGAGTATATTACAGACCTGACTATAACTCAAGCAGAACAGACTATTATGAACTCGACAATTATGTTTATATAAATAAATCAAATAGAAGTGTAGATGCAAGAGAATTAACGAGAAATAACAGCAATAAATACTTTGTAAAAGGGCAACCTGTAAGTTTCGAATTCTATAGAGGAAGTAATGATATTGTTACAGGAATCTATTATGATTTTGACGGAAATGTAAGAGACGGAAATATTTACGGATATATTTATAACGATGTAAGAAGAAATTACTCAACTATGGATGTATCTCCAAAACTATACAAAGACACTCGTAGAAATGAATATGTTTCAATAAACGTTGACAGCTACACAGATGTCTATGCATACAATAGCAATAGAAGATTGGATTTAACATATCTAAGAAGAGATATGCTTGTTAATATCAAAATGAAGAATGGTGTAGCAACATCAATTGAAATTCTAAATAACGCATATGACGGAATTCCAGCAGGAACATATGTGGGAGAATTATATCAAATTTATTCTCGTGATGGATACATTGATTTGGATACATCTAGAAACAGTAGCTATTATTCTTATGATAATGCAAAGATTCAAAATGGCTCAAACCAAATCCCAATTGACGATTATAAAACAAAATTCTATTTGGACGGCAAAGCTATGACTATTACACAAATGATGCAAGCAATAGAAAATCGTTCATACAATGTTTACTTTGAAGCAGTTGTAAAGGTTGAATTAAAAGACGGAAAATATATTGCAACGGAAGTAAATGCTAAAACAACACCTTTTAACTATTAAACCAAAAGCCCTTCGGGGCTTTTTTATTACATAAAATTCGGGTATAAATAAGATATGAACAAGAAATTTGAAATCAAATATTTAGAAAGAGCGATATATATTTTAAATAAAATATATGAGTTGTCGGGATATGAGGCATATTTGGTTGGAGGTGCAGTTCGAGATTTTCTTCTTAATAGACGCACCTCTGATTTTGATGTTGCTATAAATGTTAAATCGCTTATTGTTTTTAAAGATAGATTTTTTCAAGAAGAATTCAAATTTTTGAGATACGAAAAATATTATAAATCAATAAAGCTTATAGATAAGAAGACGGGATTAAAGTTTGAGTTTACACCTATGAGAAAAGAATTTTATGGTAAAACTTGTGAACCGAGAATAATTTTTACTAATAAGCCCGAGGTCGATTCAAGACGAAGAGATTTTAAAATTAATGCAATATATATGGACAGAAATGAGAAAATTTTAGATTTTACAAACGGTATCTCAGATTTAAAGAATAGTAGAATAAGTTTTATCGGAAGTCCTAGAAAAAGAATTTTAGAAGACGCAAAAAGAATTATCAGAGCTATAAAATTTAGCGAACTACTAAGTTTTAAATTTCAAAAAGAAACTTATTCTGAGATTTTTAAAAATTTTTATTTAATTAAAAATGTTAGTGATGACTATAAATATAATGAGTTAAAAACAATTATTTTAAAACAAGATGATTTAGTATTTAATTTACTTTGTGAAATAGGATTTATTAATAAAAGAACTTATGAACGAGAATATAAACGAGAATATAATTTTATTAAAAATTATTTGGAAAAATATAGAATAAAATACGATATATTTATTTCTATATTAATTATTAAACTTGGAATTAAAGACATTGAATCATTTCTGAATTTTCTTGGCTTTAGAAATAAGCAGATTATAAAAATAAAAGAACTTATTGGGTTTTACAATTCTTTGGAAGATTATTTAGAAGTTTGTGTAAAGATTTTGAATAGATACGGTATAGGTTTACTTTCTGATTTTTATGATGTTTATAATTTCATCAAAATTGTGTGGGGCGTTTCGTCTGCAGAAAGTGAAAAAATTGACAAAATAGCAAAAATCATTCATAATATAGAGAGGGGTTCGATTCCAAGTTCTATTAGAGAGGTTGATATAAACGGCGATGACCTGATGAAAATTGGAATTAAAGGGGCCTTTATTGGAAAAACTTTAAATGAGGTTTTTAAGTTGACTTTGGTTGAAGAGAATAACCAAAAAGAAAATCTCTTGAAATTTGCCGATATAATTCATAATAGAATCCGGAGGTAATATGAAAAAGTATTTTGGTACGGACGGAGCTCGAGGAATAGCAAATAAAGAGCTAACAAACGAGTTCCTATATAAAACGGGAAGAGCAATTGTAAAATATATAAAAAAAGAAAGACCTACTGTTGTGGTCGGGATGGATACAAGAATTTCAAGCAAGATGCTTCAAATGAGTTTAATGTCTGGGGTAATTGCTGAGGGTGGCATAGTTTATGATTTGGGTATTGTACCGACACCGGCGGTTGCATATATTGCTAGAAAAAATAATGCAGACATTGCTGTCATGATCAGTGCAAGTCATAACCCGTACGAATATAACGGTGTTAAGCTTATCGGCGGTGATGGTTATAAGCTTTCGGACGAAATCGAAGAGGAAATAGAATCCATTATCGATACAATCGAAAATGATGAAAAAAGTTATGATGAGATTGGCGAATATCGTGATGGAACAGATTTCAAGGAAGATTATGTAAATCATATTTTGGAAATTCCAAAGCATAGTTTAAAGGGTCTTAAAGTCGGCATCGACTCAGGAGATGGCGTTATGAGCTATTTTGCTGAAAGAATTTTTAAAGAACTTGGATGTGAAGTCAAGAAAATTTTCTCAAATGGAGACGGCAGACATATCAATGAAAACAGCGGCTCCACTTGTCCGAAAAAAGTTGCTGAACTTGTGTTAAAAGAAAATCTCGACTTTGGAGTTAGCTTTGATGGTGACGCAGACAGAGTTATATTCTCCGATGAAAAGGGAAATGTGCTTGACGGAGATCATATTATTGCATATTCTGCTAGGAATTATCTCGAACACGGTATTCTTACAAATGACGGCGTAGTTACGACAACTATGAGCAATATGGCATTTGAAGAATATTTGAATAAAAATAATATTAAACTTGAAAGAGCGGATGTAGGCGACAGATATGTTATGGAAGGCATGAGAAAGCATGGATATGTTATTGGTGGAGAAAAATCCGGACACATAATTTTCCTCGACCACAACACTATGGGTGACGGTGTACAAACGGCTGTTATTGTTGCAGATATGCTTGCATCCAAGAATGAAAAGGCATCAGTAATAGGTGAAGCCTATACGGATTATCCGCAAGTTCTCGTAAATGCGAATGCGGACGATCATCTGAAGAAAACGTTTAGAGAAAACAAAAATATATCCATTGCAATTGAAAAGATGCATGAAAGACATCCTAATTATAGAGTATTAATTAGACCTTCGGGAACTGAAAAATATGTTAGAATTATGCTCGAAGGAACAGACTTAGAAGAGCTAAAAATTGAGGCAAACACACTGAAAGATGTAATAGAAAAGGAGGCATAACGTGGTTAAGATTGTTGTGGATTCTTGTTGTGAACTCAATCCCGATATGACAGATGGGTTAAATGTTTCATTTGTACCTTTCAAGCTCGGAATCGGCAATGATGAGATACTTGATGATGAAAATTTAAATATTGAAGAATTTAGATTTAACATGTCGGAATCCAAAGAAGCAGTTAGAACGGCATGTCCGTCTCCGCAGGATTTTTTAGAAAAATTTGAAGGTGATACTGTCTATATTATTACAATAACAGGTGAGCTTTCGGGGACTTATCAATCAGCAATGATTGCAAAAGAAATGTATATGAAAGAAAATCCTGAATCACAAGTCCATGTTTTTGACTCAAGAAGTGCAGTTGCAGGAGAAACGGCGGTTTTTCTAAATCTTGCAGATTGTATAAAGGCAGGCAAGTCTTTTGAGGAAACTGTGTCTTTGACAGAGGAGTTAATCCAAAGGTCTGTTACGATTATAAATCTTGCAAGTCTTTCAAACCTGGCGAAGAATGGAAGAATTCCAAAGATTGCAGGTAAGCTTTCAAAAGTTTTAAATATTAGAATGATTGCAAAAGCGAAAGATGGGAAAATTGTTCCGGTTTCAATCGAAAGAGGACTGAAGCGTTCTTTAAAATCTTTAGTAAATAAAGCTATGGATTTGTGTGACAAGAGTTTAAAGACGGCGATTGTGATAAGTCAAGCGGATGCACTTGATGCTGCAAAAGAAGTAAAGGAAATGCTTCTTAAAAGTTTCCCTGATAGAATTATAGAAATTACCGGCATGAAGGGTTTAAGTTCTACGTATGCCGAAGAAGGCGGATTGGTGTTGCATTTATAATGAAAGTATTATTAGCTATGAGCGGCGGAGTTGATTCGTCGCTATGTGGTTATCTCTTACAGGAAATGGGTTATGAAGTCCATGGCGTTACATTTGATACGGGGATGACCGAGAGAGAAAAATTTAAAAAAGATGTAGAGGATGCAAAAGCTGTGGCGGAATCTTTGGGATTTGGCCACAGTGTTGTGGAATATAAAGATTATTTCAGAAAAAATGTTGTCACTCCATTTATTGACGCATATATTGCAGGAAAGACTCCAAATCCTTGCATAATTTGCAATCGCGTGCTAAAATTCGGGACTCTTATGGATTATGCACTTTCGCATGGATATGATATGCTTGCAACAGGTCATTATGCGAATATTGGGAAAATTGGAGAAAAATATCTACTAAAGAAAGCGAAAGATGAAAGAAAAGATCAGACCTATTTTATGTATGGTGCGTCAAATTTGGATCGCGTGATTTTTCCATTGGGCAATTTTACAAAAGTTGAAACTAGAGAACTTGCTCATAAGCTAGGAATCAAAACGATGGACAAAAAGGACTCTCAAGAAGTTTGCTTTATTAGCAGCAATTATAGAGATTTTTTAAATTCTGAAAAGGTGGAACTTCCGAAAGAAGGGAACTTTATTGATATAAATGGGAATATTCTTGGAAGACATGAGGGAACTTTTAATTATACCGTTGGTCAAAGAAAAGGACTAAATATTGCACTTGGTGCGAGGGCATATGTTATAGATATTGATACAAATAATAACACAGTGACGTTGGGAGACGAGTCTTATCTTTTTAAAAAGACCGTTGTTGCAGAAATGCCGGAAACGGTGGATGCAAATCTACTTGAAGATAAGATTTATGAGGTTAAGACACGATATAAATTACATGGCGATCCTGCACGAGTAAAGTTTGATGGAAAATATTTGATCGGTGAGTTTGAGGAAGGGGTAAGAGCTCCTGCTGTCGGACAATCTATGGTTGTTTATGACGGTGATTATGTTATTACAGGTGGTGAGATAATTGATGCCTACTAAAATTAATTTGGATTTGGATTTTGAAAAAGAAGAATTTATTAATTTCTTAGAAAAAGAAAATCTAAGTTTTGACGGTTGTGATGAGGCTTATGCGATAAGGGAAGATGGGAAAATTGTTGCAACCGGAGCCTATAAAGGAAATATTTTAAAACTTTTTGCGGTGCTTGAAGAAAAGAGAGAAGAGGGATATATTCCCAAAATAGTAACTTTTTTAAAGGATTTACTTTTTAAGAAAGGCATTCATGAAACTTTTATATTCACAAAGCCTGAATATAAAAATGTATTTACTTCACTTTTTTATACAGAACTTGCGTCTACAGATAAGATGCTTCTTCTGACTGATAATATAAAAGCCTATGAGGATTGGATTCAAAGTATTAGGGAGCTTGGTGATTTCAACGGCTGTATTGTTATGAATGCAAATCCTTTTACGAAGGGGCATAGATATCTCGCTCAAACTGCAGCTAATGAGATTACAAATATTATAGTTTTTGTGGTTGAAGAAGAAAAGAGTTTGTTTGATTTTAAAACTAGATATAAGATGGTTGAGAAGGGGCTTGAAGATATTTGGCTACAAGTAGCTCCGGGAGGTAAATTTATAATATCGGAAACTACTTTTCCAAGCTATTTTTTGAAGAAAAGTGACAATCACTCAAGGGAGTTTGCAAAGCTTGATGCGGACCTTTTTGTTGGCAGAATTGCAAAAGATTTAGGGTTAAAGGTTAGATATGTTGGCGAAGAACCCACGGATGAACTAACAAGTTCATACAATGAAGCATTGATTGAAAGAGCGAAAAATACAAATTTAAAAATTAGAGTTGTTCCAAGAAAAGAAATAGATGGGGTCCCGATTTCTGCATCTTTCGTGAGGGAACATTTAAGTAATATTGAAGAGGTAGAAAAATATTTACCTAGGACTACAATTGAAATTTTACAGAAGGGGGTGAAGTAGATGATAGAAATTAGAGAGGTTGTTACAGACAAAGATATAGATTTGTTTATTGACATTACGGATAAGATATACGACGATAAGGATTATTATATAAAGCCTTTAAGGGGAGATTATAAAAAATATATAACCGGAAAGACAACCGCTGTCAATAAAGTAGGGGATAGCAAGATGTTTATTGCATTAAAAGATGGCGAAGTGGTAGGCAGAATTTTAGTTGGTATAAATGAAGAATTAAATGAATATCACAATCTAAAGGATGCATATTTCTCACAATTCGAGTCGATCGATGATAGAGAAGTTTCAAAAGCACTTTACGATACAGCTGCTGCCTGGGCAAAGAATCATGGAGCAAATAAACTTAAAGGACCGATGAGTCTTCCCGGCGGTGATGACAACAGAGGATTTTTGTTGGATAATTTTGATGATTATCCATATATTCAAAATGTCTATAACAAATCATATTACAATGATCATATAGTTTATTACGGATTTAAAAAATATCACGACTGTTTTGCATTTTCAGCAAAGCCTACTGATAGTATGATTGAAAGATATGAACGCGTTATTCCGTATGCGATGAAAAAATATAAGTTTAGGCTTGACAAAATAAATCTTGATAAAGAGGGAATAAAAAAAGACGCTCGTGACATTAGTGATGTTATGAAAATCGGAATGCCTAAAAATGAAGATTGGCAAGATTTGATGCCACCATCTGACGAAGAAATAGACGATATTGTATCGGCACTAAGACCTTATGCGGATTCGGATCTCATTTATATCGCAAGAAATGAAAATGATGAGCCAATAGCTTTTAATATAACGATGCCGGATTACAACCAAATTATTAAACATATGAACGGTAAGATGAATTTACCAGGTATTATTAAGTATTTATATTATAAAAATAAAATCAACCGTTTAAGAGTGTTTGTTTTGTTTGTTATTCCAGAATATAGAAATAAGGGTGTAACACAAGCTATGTATTTGAAGACACTTAGAACAGCAATTGAAAAGGGTTACACAGAAGTCGAAGGAAGCACAATATGGGATTACAATGTACCGATGATTAACGACATACTTAAAGTGGGTGGAGAACTTTCAAAGACATATAGAGTCTATGAAATTGATTTATAGAATATAGATTTGTAAAAAATGAACCGCGATTGAAATATATCGTGGTTTTTTATGAGTTTATTTAATTTTATTTTAACAGTTATTTTAAATATAATAATAGAACGTTAAAAAATAGAGCTCTATAAGATAACAAAAAATAATAAAAAAATTTTTAAATCTTAACACTATCTTTATATACCATCTGCTATGATAGGCCTATAAGATAAAGGAGGATTTCTTATGAAAACAAGTTTTAAAAAAGATTTATTAACATTTTTAATTTTGGCAATGACATTATTTATGTTCGCTTGCACAAAAGGTAACGACCAAAAAGGTCAAGAGGGCACTGCAACGGAAGGGAATGTAGAAGATTCAAAGGCTGTTGTAGCAGACGAAAATGGAACTTCTATGGAAGTTTCAAAAGACGCAATGAATCAAAAAATAAAGGCAAGTGATTCATCATATCCGGTTATGGATGAATATATTATGGAAACAATGGGTCTTAAATTCAAACTTTCAGAAAGAATCAAGAAGGCTCTTAACAACAAAGAAATGGTTATGCTTTGCAACGAAATGCTTAAAGATGGTTACACAGATATTTCTTATGCGCAATTTGATTTTTACAAATTGACTGACGAGCAAAGAGAAACAGAAGTCGGCAAGATGGGCGACGAATACATGAATTGGGTGAATAGTCTCGAAAAGATTGGCTCAATCGGTGTTTATGAAAAGGCTTTGGAAGATAAAATTGGAGAAACAACTAAGTGTGACAACAACAGAAAGTTCGGCGAATCAAAAGATGGGGAATATCTTTATTATCAAGGAATAAACACTTCATCCGATAAGGAACTTCAAGATGCACTTTTGGACAGCGAATTTGAAGTGATTGAAAAAGGCAAATTTAACGGTATGTCAGCATTTGATCCACCAAAGAAAGATATGAACGGCAGCTCAATTTTACCGCTTGATACAGAAAATCTTGATGGTGAAAAATTTGGAGATGAAAATATTAAAAAAGCTGATTTGACTTTAGTTAATGTATTTGCAACATGGTGCACTGCATGTATTCAAGAAATTCCTGATTTGGAAAAGATTTATGAAGAATACAAAGACAAGGGATTAAATATTGCTGGCGTTATCATGGATACAGTCGATGCATCGGGTGAAAATAAAGAAGCAATGGAAAAATCTCATGCGTTAAAAAATAAACTCGGTATCACATACGATTTGATTAAACCTGACAAGACAATGATGAACGGTAGACTTGAAGGTATTTACGCACTTCCTGAAACATTCTTTGTCGATAAAGAAGGAAAAATTGTGGGCGATGCTATAAGTGGAAGCCACGATTACGAAGGCTGGAAGAAAATCGTTGAAGAAAAATTGGCACAAGTAAACGGAGGCAAATAGTGAAGACTATTACTCGAAAAAAGAGCTTTTCAATTGCCGTTTCAATTATCGGAATAATATTTATGGTAATTGGCGTGTACCGCGGAGAAGCTCTCACTGTTTTACAAAAAGCAGTAAAGATTTGTATGGAGTGTATTGGAATTGGATAAGTTAAAGAAAAAAAGTAAAGAATACAAAAGACATTTGTTTCAAAGTGCGTGGGCGCTTGCAACAAACAGCAATTTCAATGGCTTTTTTAAAGGAAACATATATACGGGCGATATGAAAAAACTTTGCGTTCCGGGCATGAACTGCTATTCTTGTCCGGGCGCAAAGGGCGCTTGTCCTATTGGTGCACTTCAAGCGGTCATTGGAAGTTATAAGTATAAGTTTTCGTTTTATGTTGTCGGATTTTTAATTTTTATAGGTGCAATGCTTGGTAGATTTGTCTGTGGATACCTATGTCCGTTCGGACTTGTTCAGGATTTGCTTTATAAAATTCCATTCTTTAAAAAAATCGGAACATTTAAATACGATAAGAAACTAAGAAAACTTAAATACATCATACTTGGACTTTTTGTAATCATACTTCCGATGTTTGTGGTTGACGTGTTGGGACAAGGTTCGCCGTTTTTCTGCAAACTTATTTGTCCTGTTGGAACACTTGAGGGAGGATTGCCACTAGTTCTTTTAAACAAGTCGATGCGCGGAGCAATCGGATTTTTATACTTATGGAAAAACACAATTTTAATAGTGCTTTTAATTTTGTCGGTCATAATTTATAGACCGTTTTGCAAATACATCTGTCCACTCGGAGCTATATATTCATTTTTTAATCCTATTTCCGTTTTTAAATACAGAGTTGATTCACACAAGTGTATAAAGTGTGGTCTTTGTAGAAAATGTTGCAACATGCAGGTTGACCCGGTTCAAAATGCAAATTCGCTTGAGTGTATAAGGTGCGGAAAGTGCAAAAACATTTGTCCGACAGGAGCAATATCTTGCGGATTTAGAACAAAAGAAGAATGTCTTGAAGCAAATAAACAAATGACTGCAAAAGTGGAAAAATAATTTTTTTATTGGTATAATGAATAGAGGTGAGATATGCGAATTCTAGTGATTGAAGACGAAAAAGAACTATGTGATTCAATAAAAGAAGGACTTATTCTTGACGGATATGAAGTTGATGCTTGCTACAACGGCTTAGATGGTGAAGAAATGGCTACTATTGAGCCTTATGATTTGATACTTCTCGATTTGACGCTGCCCGATATGGACGGAATGGATATTTTAAAATCTGTTCGTAGTCAAAATGCACTGGTTCCGATTTTAATTTTATCTGCAAGAGTTCAAACAGAGGACAAAGTTGAAGGTCTTGACAGAGGAGCAAATGACTATCTAACAAAGCCATTTGATTTTAGCGAGCTTGAGGCAAGAATTAGAAGTCTTACAAGAAGAAAATTTGAGCAAAAGAGCATTTATCTTTCATTTGATGGACTTGAAATGGATACGAAAACAAGAAGGCTTCATTACAACAATGAAGAAATATTTTTGACAAAGAAAGAAATGGGAATTTTGGAATATTTGCTTTTAAATCAAGAGCGAGTCGTGAGTCAAGAAGAGATTATCGAGCATGTTTGGAATAATGAAGTAAATGAATTTTCAAATTCAATAAGAGTGCATATTTCCGCTCTTAGAAAAAAATTACGTGAAAAGATGGGACATGATCCAATAGTGAACAAAGTAGGGCAAGGTTATATTTTAAAATAGTGATATGAAAAAATTAAGTTTAAAATGGAAACTTACAATTTTATCCTCGAGTATAGTTGCGGTAACTTCATTTGTTATTTATATTCTGCTCGGCATTACAACTGTGAGCGAGATGAATAAAATACAAAAAGCAGTAATGGATAATATGGACAATATAGAGCCCCAGGAACTTAAAGGGGCGATCATGATTGTTCCGGATCTTTCTTCTATATTTTACAACGGAAAGAGTCTATTTTGGCTGAAAAGCTTTGGAATAACAGTGCTAGTCGTAGTTATTGCAGGTTTTGTAACATATAAACTCGTTGAAAGATTTTTGGAACCAATAACTGATTTAAAAAACAGAATGAAAGAGGTAAATGTTCAAAATCTTTCTAATCAAATCGAGGTAAAGGAAACTGGCGACGAGATTGAAGAAATCACGATTTCTTTTAATGATATGATAATAAGGCTTTCGCGTCTTTTCGGTGAGGAGAAGAGTTTTTTGCAAAATGCGGCACATGAGCTCAGAACACCTCTTGCTGTTTTAAAGACCAAAATAGATGTTTTTAAGAAAAATGAAAACAACAGCATAGAGGACTACAAAAAAATGTTGGCATCGGTCACTGAATACAACGACCGGATGTCGCACATGGTTCAAATGCTCCTTCAAATCCAAGAAAGTCAAACCATTGAGAGAAAAGATGAGATAAATATTTATGATTTGATTGATGAAGTTATAATGGATCTTTCGATTTATATAGACGAGAAGCATCTAAGCGTTAGTGAGGAAGGGGACAATCCACAAATCATTGGCTCGGATTTACTTATGTATAGGGTGTTTTATAATCTACTTGAAAACGCTATAAAGTATAATGTTGACGGTGGTTACATTAATATTTTGATAAAAGAAAATATGGATGATGTTATTATAAAGATTGAAGATTCGGGATGTGGAATAGAGTCTGAGAAGAAAAAGATTTTCGAAGCTTTTTATCGCGAGAGAAGAGTGGGGAATGAATCAAATGGCGTTGGACTTGGACTGCATCTTGTAAAGAAAATACTTGAACTTCACTCCGGAAGGATTGAAGTAAAAGACGGAGAAAAAGTTGGAACACAGTTTATTGTGACAATTCCTAAAAATAATAAATAAAAAAGAGAATCATTTGATATGTACGAATTTTGAACATATCAAATGATTCTCTTTTATTTTAGTCCGACTATAAAAATTTTATAATAAAGTATCGCCGAGAGGAGCATCAAAACTCCTCCAACTGCGAGTGCTCTTAAAAGCATTGTATCAATCGGTCTTTTATTACGCATTCTTAAGTGCCTCAACTTTGTCCAGCTTTTCCCAAGGTAGATCTAAATCGTCTCTGCCGAAATGTCCATAGTTTGTGCATTGCGAATAAATCGGTCTCTTCAAATCGAAGTTTTTTATGATTGCTGCAGGACGTAAGTCAAAAACGCCAGAAACTTTTCTTCTGATTTCTTCTAAGTCAATTTTTTCAGTTCCTCTGCAATCAATATCAATTGAAGTAGGAGCAGCAACGCCTATTGCATAGGATAGAGCAACCTCACATTCCTTTGCGAATCCTGCAGCAACAACATTTTTTGCAACATATCTTGCAGCATAAGCAGCTGAACGGTCAACTTTTGTAGGGTCTTTTCCTGAGAAAGCACCACCTCCGTGTCTTGCATATCCACCGTAGGTATCGACAATAATTTTTCTTCCGGTTAGTCCGACATCTCCTTTAGGTCCGCCTACAACGAATCGACCGGTTGGGTTTATATAAATTTTTGTATCGTCTGAAAGAAGTTCAGCCGGAATTACAGCATCAATAACTTCTTTTTTCACATCTCTTCTCAATGTTTCGATATCGACCGAAGGAAGGTGTTGAGTTGATACAACTAAAGAAGTTATTTTCTTTGGCTTGTCATCTTCATACATAACCGTAACTTGAGCTTTTCCGTCCGGTAAAATGTAATCGAGAATTCTCTCTTTTCTAACTTCAGCGAGCCTTCTTGTGAGCTTATGAGCTAGAAATATAGCAAGCGGCATATAAACCGGAGTTTCGTCGGAAGCATAGCCGAACATCATGCCTTGGTCTCCGGCACCGATTGCATCAAACTCGTCCTTTGCACCTTCTTTTGATTCAAGAGACTCTTTTACTCCCATCCAAATGTCAGGGCTTTGTTCTTCGAGAGATGTCAAAACGCCGCATGTTTCAGCATCAAAACCGAATTTTGCACGAGTGTATCCTATGTCTGATAAAACTTGTCTTACAATTGACGGAATATCAACATAACATTTTGTTGAAATTTGTCCGCCTACTACAATGTAACCTGTTGCTGCAAATGTTTCGCATGCAACTCTTGCTTCACTATCCTTAGATAAAATTGCGTCTAAAATACTGTCTGAAATTTTGTCACAAACTTTGTCAGGATGACCTTCTGTGACACTTTCCGATGTGTGAAATCTGATCATATTTCTCCTTCTTTACATAAAAATTATTAAAATAAAAACAGTAGGTTAAATCCAAAACCTACTGCAAAATAGTCCTTTAAAAACTCATCTTTCAGTCGAACTGTAGGATTTGGCACCGTCTGGGTTGCCGGGTTTCAAAGGGCCTATTCCCTCCACCACTCTTAATGAGCAATTTAATTATAACATTATTTTTTTTACTTGTCAAATATTAAGCGTTTTCTTCTATACAACCTGAACGTTTAAGTGCAAATTTTGCAAGAAGCGGTCCTACAAGTTCATACACAATTGTTGCACCCAATATAATTGTTCTGATATATTGTCCGTGATCACCGTGAATAATGTTTGCGGCAATAAGACTCAAACCGAGAGCAACCCCTGCTTGAGGAACAAGAGTAAGACCGAGATTTCTTTGAACGCTTTGGTCAAAGCCACTGATTTTAGTAGAAACCATTGAACCGAGATATTTACCAATTACTCTTGAAACAACATAACCGATTCCGACGATACCGACGGACTTAAGGTTTGAAAGATTTAAATCTGCACCGGATAAAACAAAGAAACATATAAATATAGGTGGGGTAATAGCGTTTACAAGGTCAAGATAACGCTTATTTACGTGTCCGACATTTGTAATTACAACACCCATAACCATTAGAGTTAAAAGTCCTGATAAATTTAATTTCAATGCTGCTGCCGTTACGAGGAAAATCATTGCCAATGTAAAGGAAAGATTTTCTCCGTCGTTTCTAACTTTTTTTGCAATTAACGAATAAATAAAACCTGCAACTGCACCGAGACCTATTGACATTAAAATTTCCAAAAGCGGCTTTCCGACCATCGTTGCAATATTTAAACTTTCACCGTTTATTAAAGCGTTTGCCATAAAGGAAGCTATACCGAAAGCTATGATACAAACTGCGTCGTCCAAAGCTACAACTGGAATTAAAACATCTACAAGCGGTCCTTTGGCTTTGTATTGTCTTATGACCATAAGAGTTGCTGCCGGAGCTGTTGCACATGAAATTGAGCCGATTGCAAGTGAGAAAGCCCAATCTTGTTTGAATATTAAAAGCATTGACGCTGTTACAAATAAGAATGCTCCCAATGCTTCGAAAATTGTAACAATAATAATTTTTGAGCCCATCTTTTTGATTGCTCTTAAATCCATTTCAGAGCCTATTGAAAAAGCTATAAAACTAAGAGCGATAGTACTCAAAACTTCCATACCTTTTACTTGATCTTGTGAAAGCAGTCCCAAAACAGAAGGGCCTATTAAAATTCCACCGATTAGATATCCTGTAACATCCGGAAATTTAAATTTTCCTAATAGGCGCGAAAAAATAAGGCCACTTGCAATAAGAACTGCTAAAGCATAAATTGATTCCATATAAAATTATCCTTCCTTATTTTGTTAAGCCTTCAAATGACTTAACATCGATTGAAAACATTATTCCAACATTTTCCTTTTCGAGATTTCCTACGACTTTTCTTACACATTCTTTTGCCTTTTTGACATCTTCTTCACTTAAAATTAGAAATATTGTTTTGTTGTATGGCCTTCCACCGTTTAAAAGATTTCTGAAAAAATCATAACCGACTTCTGAATGTTCTGCAAGAGTAGCAGCGAGACCTTGACTCTCCAAAATTGTTCCGCCGTGAATACCTTCTGCAGAAAAAGCTCTGAGCACTTCATCGAAGTGTTGTTCATGATTTAAAACTATAAATAAGACTTCCATATTATCCTCCTTGTATGCAGTGTCGATTGTGGCACCTTTAAGTCTAAACTTATTATACTACAAATAAAAAAATATTGCACATTTTTACAAATAGTGATTTAATTGCTTGATTTTATAAGTCTTTATGTTATATAATAAAGTAAAGAAAAAAGCTACTCATTACGGTAGCTTTATTATATCTAAAAATAGATAGTATCTATTTAACTATTAATACACATGGAGGGGTTTATGGAATTTTACAAAGAAGCACTGACTTTCGACGACATTTTACTTGTTCCGGCAGAAAGTCACGTTTTACCGAGAGAAGTCGAAACAAAAACAAAACTAACAAACAAGATTACACTTAATATCCCAATTATGTCCGCAGGAATGGACACTGTCACTGAATCAAAAATGGCAATTGCAATCGCAAGAGAAGGTGGCATCGGAATCATTCACAAAAACATGAGCATTGAAGAACAAGCTCATGAAGTTGACAAGGTCAAAAGAAGTGAACATGGAGTTATAACAGACCCGTTCTACCTTTCAAAAGATCATACGTTAAAAGATGCTGACGATTTAATGAGAACATATAAAATCAGCGGAGTTCCAATAGTTGAAAAAGATGGAAAACTTATCGGCATTATCACAAACCGCGACATCAGATTCGAGAATGATTTAACAAAAAAAATCGACGAAGTCATGACTAAAGAACGTCTTATTACAGCTAAAGAAGGCGTTACAATGGACGAAGCAAAAGAAATTTTGATGAAACACAAAATTGAAAAATTGCCAATTGTTGATGATGACTATAAATTAAAAGGTTTAATTACAATAAAAGATATTGAAAAATCCATAGAATATCCAAATAGTGCAAAAGACGAACAAGGCAGGCTCTTAGTAGGTGCTGCAATCGGCGTTACAGCTGATATGCTTGATCGTGTAAAAGCACTTGTCGAAGCAAAAGTTGACTGCGTTGTTTTGGATACAGCACATGGACACAGTGCCGGAGTTATTGAATCGGTTAAAAAAGTTAAAAAAGCATATCCGGATCTTCAAGTTATCGCAGGAAATGTTGCGACATATGAAGCAGCATGTGCACTTTTTGAAGCAGGAGCAGACTGTGTTAAAGTAGGTATCGGACCTGGATCTATCTGTACAACTCGTGTTGTTGCAGGAATCGGTGTTCCACAAATAACAGCAATTATGGATGCAAGCAAAGCTTCCAAAGAATACGGCAGACCTATCATCGCAGACGGTGGTATTAAATACTCAGGAGATATTACAAAGGCAATTGCAGCCGGCGGTTCGGTTGTAATGCTTGGAAGTCTTCTTGCAGGAACTGAAGAATCTCCGGGAGAAGAAGTTATCTACGAAGGAAGAAGATACAAAGAATACAGAGGAATGGGAAGCTTGGGAGCAATGAGCGCCGGCTCAAAGGACAGATATTTCCAAGAAGGCGTAAAGAAATACGTTCCTGAAGGAGTTGAAGGAAGAGTTCACTTCAAAGGAAAAGTATCCGAAGTTATTTACCAACTCATGGGAGGACTCAAATCCGGAATGGGATATTTGGGATGCAAAGACATCGATGAACTAAAAGTAAAACCACGCTATGTAAAAATTACAAGTGCATCTCTCATCGAAAGCCATCCGCACGACATCACAATCACAAAAGAATCACCGAACTATTCACCGTCTTCAAAATAAGACAGAGTAAGTTTCATATTATATTTTTGGAAAGAATCAATCGGTTCTTTCCATTTTTTTGTTTTGCAAAGCATATAAGATAGATGACAAAATATTTTTATATTTTTTTAAAATTTTATATATTTTCTGTTGACTTTTAATTCGACTATGGGTATAATAATATTAAATTGAAAAAGAATTGAAAAACTTTTCAGTATCTTATCATTTTGAAAATGATTATCTTTATAGGATTAAGGAGGTCAATATGCAAGAATATATTTTAAAAGGAGAGTTGTGTCCTAATTGTGCAAGAAAAATTGAGGATAAATTAAACAAGCACGAGCTTGTTAAAAATGCAACTCTGAATTATATTGAAAGAAGTTTGGCAGTTGAAGGAGATTTAATGAAAGAAGGCGTGCTGGAGATTGTTCAGTCAATCGAGCCGGACGTGATTTTGGTGGATGTAAAATCTTCAGAAGATTTGGGCGAAGTGGAAGAGTTTATGGAAGAAGAGGAAGAAATTGATTTTAAAAGCTTTGAATTTTTAAGTATTTTATTTGGTGGTGCTCTTCTTATTTTATCGTTTGTCTTTAAAAATAATTATATCGCGCTAGCATCTCTAATAATTTCCGGATTTGTTGTTTATAAAAACGCAATAAAGGTTCTTATGAAAGGAAATGGACTCGATGAACAAGTTCTTATGATGGTTTCTTCAATCGGCGCCGTTTTAATCGGTGAAGCGAGAGAAGGGGCTGCGGTTATTGTTCTATATAGAGTAGGTGAATTTTTGACCGATTTAGCTGTAGACCGTGCAACAAAGGATTTGAGAAACACTGTAACTAAGAAGGAAAGACGAGCAAGGGTTGTTTTTGAAGACGGAACGACAGTTGAAAAATCTGCAAGCGATGTCAAGGTCGGTTCAAAAATTGAGGTTGAACCGTTCGAAATGGTAACGCTTGATTCCATATTACTTGACGAGTATGCATCAATTGACACATCTTCATTTACAGGAGAATCGGAACCTAGAATATTTAATAAAGGCGAAATTATTTCGGCGGGTTCGATCGTTGTTGGTAAAAAAGCGACGCTTGAAGTTTATAAAGATTCAGACAACTCACTCCTTAAACAAATGGACGATTTGGTAAGAGAAGCTGCGAAAAAGAAGAGTAAACAGGAAAAATTCTTGACGGTTTTTGCAAGAATTTACACTCCGATTGTTGTCGGCCTTGCAGTTTTAATTGCAGTTGTACCGCTTATAACAAAGGGCGATTTCAATGATGCGATAAGAAAAAGTCTTGCATTTTTGGTAACCTCATGTCCATGTTCGGTCGTGCTTGGTGTTCCACTTAGCTATGCCGTTGGACTTGGAGCTCTTTCAAGACAAGGTATTCTTGTTAAGGGTTCTGAATTTATTGATGCTACGAGCCATATAAAGACAATCGGATTTGATAAAACCGGAACGGTTACTGAAAATAAATTGTCGCTTGTAAAGGTTGTAAAAAAAGCTGATGTGAGCGAAGAAGATTTGAAACTTTTAATGGCGATTGGAGAAAAGAGGTCAACTCATCCGATTGCAACCGCTTTTAAAATGGAAAATGCACCGGAACCTGAAGAACTTTCGGAAATTCCGGGAGCGGGAATCGATTTTAAATACCAAAACAAACACTACGAAATCAGAGGCGGCGGGGAAAGTCTTGTAATTCATCTTTTAGAAGAAAACAATTTGATTGGTGAATTCTATCTTGAAGAAAAGCTTAAAGACTCTGCAATGGATGTTGTTAGAGAGATTAAAGATTTAAACATTGAACCGGTGCTTGTTTCGGGGGACAATGAATCAAAGGTAAAAGCTCTTTCAGATATTTTGGGATTTGGCACCTACAAATCGGAAATGAGTCCGTCGGATAAGCTTGAGTTTATGCTCGAAAAAAGAGATAGCGGCCACATGAGCTTCGTCGGCGACGGAATAAACGACAGCGCAGTGCTTGAAGCAGCGAATGTCGGAATCTCGATGGGAAAGATGGGCTCAGATGCTGCAATTACTTCGAGTGATGTTGTTATTATGGATGATGACATTAGAAAAATTCCAATGGCAATAAGAGCGTCGAGAAGAATTTTGAAAAATGTAAAATTCATCGTTGCATTGTCACTTTTAACAAAGATTTGTGTTTTGACGGCGATTTATCTTGGTGTAAAGAACGGAATGTATCTTGCGGTTCTTGCGGACGTTGGACTAAGTCTCGTATGTGTAATGATTGCGCTTCTCAATAATAAATGTGTAAAATAGAGTTTTAGAGGTTGAATTTTCAACCTCTTTTTATTTGATTTTTTTATATCAATATGCTAAAATCAGACTATAGAATAAAATTATCAGAGGTATTATGAAAGATTATAGAGAAGCGGTCGTAAGAGACGTAAAAGCAAAAAAGGATACTGTAATAAAATTTTTGGGATTTAAAGATAGGGAGCCGAGACCTGTTATGATGAAAAAAATTGATAAAGGTCTTGAAGATTTTGAACAATATATAAATCTAAGTTATGGATATTGTTTAAATGAAGATGAAATGTATGCTGACATAGTCTATACAATCGGAGAAAATTTTGAAAAAGAAATTGAAAAACTGATTGAAAGCGGTATGGCTTTTCCGGCGATGGTTTTGGACAAAGTTGGGATTGTAACTCTCGATATGTACAGAAAACATATTATGAAAGAAATTTATGAGGTGTCAGGACTTTCTGTAAAAAAATATGTATATCCGGGAACAAAGACGCACCCTGTCAGTTTTCAAAAAGAAATTTACGAAAATGTCGGGCTTAATACAGTTAAGATTAACGAATACAATCAACTTTATCCGGTGAAATCTGTGGCGATAAGAGCACTGCTCCAAAAAGGTGAGAGCTTAAAGGAATTTTCTCCGTGCGATGGGTGCGAAGCGAAGTGTGAAATGAAAGGGAGTTTTTAATATGAATGAATATATTGAAAAGATTGCAAATGCAATTGTTGATATGGATGAAGATAATATTTTAAGCTATATAGATGAAGCACTCGCTGCCGGGGTTTCAGAAGACGATATATATAATGTTGCACTGAGTCAAGGAATGCTCCGTGTGACGCATCTTTTTGAAGAGGAAGAATATTATGTTTCAGAAGTAATTGTTTGTGCGGATACTTTAAATATGGCAATAAATTATCTTCAACAAAAGAGTAAACACAAGATGGAATCAGACGGCCCGACGATTGTTATCGGTGTTGTTGAAGGGGATTTGCACGAAATAGGAAAAAATATTGTCAAGATAATGTTTGGGGCTGCGGGTTTTAAAGTTATCGACCTTGGACAAAATGTTAAAGCTGATGAATTTATAAAAAAAGCGGAAGAGGTAAATGCGGACTTTATTGGTCTTAGCACAATGATGACGACAACAATGCCTAATATGGAGGAGGTTGTAAAGCTAAACAACAATAAAAACAAGCCGCTTATTATCATCGGCGGCGGACCGGTTTCCGAAGAATTCAGACAAGAAATTAAAGCTGACGGCTTTTCAAAGAATGCAGTTGAAGCTGTAGAACTTGTAAAGGAGTTGATGAAACGTGAATTGGCATAATATGACTCTAATGGAATATATCAAAAGCGAAAATAGAAGATTTTTCTTGACGGATTTGGGAACGAACGGTCTCAAATTTGTCGATAAAAAAGTTTATGAAGTGTATAATTCACCGGAAACACAACTTAAGATGGCTGAAAGACTCGATGAGGAGTTTCCGGGAGATTTTATATATCCTTTGAGCGACGGAAATATTATAAGTGAATCACTTGGAGTTAAACTTTTAAAGCCGGATTACGATTTTCCGAGTCCGCTTGAACATAAATTCACAACTACTGAAAGCATCAGAAATCTTGAAATCCCTGACCCATATAGCTTGAAAAGAATGCCTACAAATTTAAAGAGCCAAAATTTAATCAGCTCAAATATCGACAAGCCTTTATATGTTTCAATATTCGGACCGTTCACACTTGCAGTTCAACTTGCGGGAGCGACACATCTTTTGCGTGAAATTATAAAAAATAAAGATTTTGTAATTGAAATTTTGGAATACACAAAAAACGCTGTTCGCGAATATGCAAAGGCGGTTGTCAAGGCGGGAGTAAAATATATGTCTATTGCAGAACCTGCAAGCGTAACGCTTAGCCCTGAAAATTTCAGAGAGCTTGTGCTTCCGAGATTAAATTACGTATATGATTCGGTGGATTGTTGGAAACAACTTCACATTTGCGGTGACACTTGGAAGTTTTTAGATATGATGATTGAAACAAACTCCGATGCAATAAGCCTTGACCAAATAATGAATATGGAAGAGGTTATAAAACATTTTCCGAGCGACAAAATTTTAGTTGGAAATCTCGACCCGATAAGACTTATTGGAAAGGGAACGCCTGATCAAGTTAATAGAAAAACTACAGAACTTTTAGATAAGATGGAGCCGTATGATAACTTTATGATGGCTTTCGGATGCAATGCACCGAATGATGCTCCGGATGAAAATATAAAAGAAGCTATAAGAGTTACCAAAAATAGATTTAGAGATTATGGAAACTAAAAAATTCCCTCCACAAAAAATGTGGAGGGTTTTATTTTACTCGATATCAATAATTTGTGCTCTGTTGTTAAAAAATGCCATGTGTGCAATCTCAGAAATCAAAATTACGCTGATTGCATTACTCGAAAACGAGGCGAGCATAATTACAATTTGGTATATTATTGCTGTGTTAGGACTTATTCCGGAAAGAATTTGACCGGTCATCATGCCCGGCAAAAATACTATTCCCATGCCGAACATTTTGTTTAGTGACGGGAGAAGGGCATTGTCAATTGCTTCTTTTGCAATAAATTGTGTCGCTGCTTTTGGGGAAGCACCAATCATAAGACTGCCGTTTACAAGTTCTTTGTTATCTTTAAATCCGGTCATATATGTCTTTAGTGCAAGTGTCACACCTGTCATTGTATTTCCAATGACCATTCCGGAAATAGGAATGAAAAATTGCGGATTGTACCAAGGAGTTATTTTTATAACTGCTAACAAAAAGTAAAAAATAACAACGACAGAACCTGAAATGATGGAAATAGCTGTAATTTTTTTCATCATTTTGTTTTTTATTTTCAAACGCTTTATAGCATTTAAAATCGCGAAAGTTTCGGTTATACCGAGAATTAAAAGAGTTATATATGGACTTGGTTTATCGAAAATATAACTTAGAATATATCCGACGAGTATAAGTTGCAAGGTCATTCTAAAAGTTGAATATGCGAGAATTTTACTGAGTCGGATTTTTTTTACATTAAAAATTACAATCATTAATGCAATGAATATAAATGCATAAAAAAGATTGTATAAACTTATATCGCTAACATTCATGACTAAGCACCTTTCCATTCTTCATCGTTATGATTTCGTCGGTAATCATTTCCGGATTGTCTGAGTGAGAAATAAAAATCAAAGTTTTGTTTCGTTTTTTTATTTCGGAAATAACATTATTCATCAATATTTCTTCAGTCTTTGAATCTAGAGATGCACCCGGCTCGTCAAGTAGAAAAACTTCAGGTTCAACCAAAAAAAGTCTTGCAATTGAGAGTCTTGTCTTTTCTCCACCGCTTAGATTTTGTGCGTCATCAGTTAAATCCTTTTTAAGATTTACAATTTCCAAAGCTTTTAAAAGTTTTTCGTCGTCAAGTCCTTCTTCTCCGCGTAAAGTAAAAATGATATTTAAATTTTCTCTCACATTTCCGGGAAAAATATTTGGAAATTGCGATTGCATTATGACATCTCTTCGAAGAGTTATAGGATTTATATCGTTCACGTCGACTCCATTGTACATAACGACGCCGCTGTCTGGAGAGATTATATTATTTAAAAGTTTAAGCATTGTGGATTTTCCCGAACCACTTTCGCCCTTAACAATGGTCACGACATTTTCGTGTATTTCAAGATTTTCTATATCGAGAATATTTTTAAATTTTATATCCTTTAATTTAAACAAATTATCACCTCATATTATAATTTTAAAATATTGAATGTATCATTTCAAGTTTTATATAAAAATATTTATGCGAATATAAAATATTTCGAATTAAATAGAATTTGTAATAAATAAAAGTTGAAAAATCCAAAATATTATCTTATAATATTAGCTATAAGGAGTAGGTGATAACATGATATCAATTAAAACGCCTAGAATGATAGAAGGAATGAAAGAGTCGGGAAGACTTCTTCGTTCTGTGCATGAAAATTTAAGCAAGATTATCGTTCCGGGCATAACTACACTTGAAATAGATTCATTTGTAGAAGAATATTTGAAAGAACACGGAGCAACACCTGAGCAAAAGGGCTATATGGGATTTCCATTTGCAACTTGCGCAAGTGTTAATGATGAGATTTGCCACGGCTTCCCATCGAACAGAGAACTTAAAGACGGTGATATTGTTACAATTGACATGGTTGTAAATAAAGACGGATATCTTTCCGATTCCGCCTGGAGCTATGCCGTTGGAAATATCAGTGACGAAGCTAAACTTTTGATGGATGTAACAAAAGAAGCAATGTATAAAGGCATTGAAATTGTAAAACCGGGAGCTCATTTTGGTGACATCGGAGTTGTTATAGAAGAATATGTTTCACAGTTCGGATTTTCGGTTGTAAAGGACTTTATAGGTCACGGAATTGGAAGAAAAATGCATGAAGATCCGCAAGTGTTTCACTATAACACAGGCATACGTGGAGCAAGAATGAGAGAAGGCATGGTATTTACCATTGAGCCGATGATAAATGTCGGAACATGGCAAATGAAGATGGATAAAAATGGCTGGACGGCAAGGACAAGGGATGGCAAGCTTTCTTGTCAATATGAGCATACAATGGCTGTGACAAGCGATGGCGTGCGAATTTTGACTGATGAGGGCTTAGATGGCTAGAGTTGTAGATCTAACTGAAGGAAATATTTCCAAAAAAATGTTAAAGCTGGCGATACCTTTAATGGGAACCAGCTTTTTAACAATGGCATACAATTTAACTGACCTCTACTGGGTTGGCACAATCGACACTTCCGCTGTTGCGGCGGTTGGAATATGTGGACTTTTTTGGTGGTTAGTGCAAAGTTTTACGATGATAGCACAAGTTGGACTTGCGGTTACTGTCAGTCAAAACTTTGGTAAAAAAGACTTTGAAGCAGTTCACGGTTATATAAATTCCGGGGTTAAATTAAATGCGATAATAGCTTTGACTTTTTCCTCTATTGTATTTTTCTTTTATAAGGAACTTTTATCATTTTTTAATATTATAGATGCGAGCACTTTACAAAATGCATACACATATCTTAGAACTGTCAGTGTAGGATTTCTATTTTTGTTTATGAATCCGATAATGTCTGTCATTTTAAACTCGACAGGTAATTCGAGAGCTACTTTTGTTGTGAATGGAATCGGAGTTTTTGTAAATATGATTCTTGATCCGCTTTTCATACATTTCTTTGATTGGGGAGTGTTTGGTGCGGCTCTTGCAACAACAATTTCGCAACTTTTCGTATTTATGATGTTTATATATTTTGGCAAGAAGTACGAATTCCTGTACGCTCAAGTTGACTATTTAAAAAAATGGGAACCGAAGAAAGTAAGGAGAATTCTTAGTCTTGGTATTCCACCGGCTCTTCAATCAGGAATGCATTGTTTTATTTCTATGTATCTTAACAAAATGGTGAATGCATTTGGTGCAGCACCTGTTGCAGGTCAGTCAATCGGAACGGAAATTGAAAGCATTTCGTGGATGACAGCCGGAGGTTTTAGTACGGCAAACGCGACTTTTGTTGGACAAAATTACGGTGCCGGAAAGCATGAAAGGGCGAACAAGGCTTATTTTACAAGTTTAAGAATAATGATTTGTGTTGGGATTTTCTCAAGTGCGCTTTTATATTTTGCAAGATACCCGATAATAAAGTTATTTTTACACGAAGCAGAAGCAATAAAATATGGAGCGATGTATTTGATGGTTCTTTCGTTCAGTCAGTTATTCATGTGTATTGAAATTGTAACAGAGGGAGCTTTTAACGGTATATCGATGACAAAACCACCTTCTTTTATAGGAATTGCAGGAAATCTGCTCAGAATACCACTCAGCTATTTGTTGATTCCGTATTTCGGTATCGAAGGCATTTGGATTGCTGTGAGTGCGTCAAGCGTGTTAAAGGGAACTATTTCATTCACGTGGTTTAATATATTTAAGCACAGGAGGTTGCATCTTGGAAGTGGTTTGTAAAAACTGTCCGGTCGGCTGCCATCTTGTTGTAAAGGATGGGGAAGTTTACGGAAACAAGTGTGCGAGAGGGCTGTCGTATAAAAACTATGAAGAAAAATCTGTTTTTTATACACAGGTAAATTTAGTAAATTCATCAAAAGGACACTTGAGTGTGAAGTCGGACAGGGAACTTACGGAAGCGGAAAAAGAAGAGTGCAAGGAACTTTTGAAAAGTATAACGCTTGAGCCGCCGATAGTGGCAAACAAAGTTGTTATAGAAAACTTGGGAAATACAGGGATAAATTTTATATCCCAAAGAAAAATATCAAATTAAACGGAGGAAAATATGAAACATTTGTTAAGATTAATGATAGTATTGGCTTTCTTTTCATTAGGATGCCAAAATCAAAACACAGATAAAGGAAATGTAGAAAAAGACGATAAAAATGGAATTACGGAGGATGAATATATGAGCGAAGATTCGATTAAGAAAAATTTCACAGAAGAAGAAATAAAGAATATGCCGCAACTTCAACCGCTAAAGAAGGGCGACGAAATTGCAATTTTCCATACAAATATGGGTGATATCAAAATTAAACTTTTCAGAGATTTAACACCTAAAACAGTGGAAAATCTCACAAAGCATATCGAAGACAAATATTATGACGGCGTTACATTCCACAGAGTTATTAAAGATTTTATGATTCAAGGGGGAGACCCTGATGGAACAGGAATGGGCGGAGAAAGTATTTACGGCGAAGGTTTTGAAGATGAATTTGTTCCGAATTTAATTAATATAAGAGGTGCACTTTCAATGGCAAATACCGGACAACCTATGTCCAACGGAAGTCAGTTTTTTATCGTTCAAAACAGCAGCATTCCGGCAGAAGCAATGCCTCAATATGAATCATACGTCGATCCGTCATACGTAAATGATACATGGAAGAAGATGTATTCAGTATTCGGTGGAACACCGCATCTCGACGGACACCACACGGTCTTCGGTCAAGTTGTTGAAGGTATCGACGTTGTTGATAAGATTGCAAATACAAAGACCGGCGAAATGGACAAACCGGTTGAACCTGTAATTATTAAAACAGCAGAGGTAATAACATATAAGTAAAATAGAAGGTCGATTTTTAATCGACCTTTACTTGTCAAGTTCGCTAAAATGCTGTATAATGTAGTGGGTGAAGATGCTTGGATTTTAAAGATAAAAAAGCAGTTATAATAGCAAATGATATTTCAGAAGATTCTCCACGTCAAAAAGAGAATATTGAACTTGTAAAAAGTCTAGGTGCAGAAGTCATTTCGGTTTTAATTCAAAATATTCAAAGAATAAATCCGAAATATTATTTTGGCAGCGGTAAAATTGAGTACTTTTCAAATATATCTAAAGAAATTAAAGCAGACTTTATCGTTGTATGCGAAGATTTGAGTCCAAGGCAACTTCAAAATGTGAAAGACGAGTTTGATATGCTTGTAATTGACAGAAATCAACTTATACTTGAACTTTTTAATCAGCGTGCGACGACAGCGTTTGGAAAATTGCAAGTCGAACTTGCAACACTTTCGTATATGTATCCGAGACTTCGGGGCATGCGAAAAGATATGGATAGACAATTTGGAGTCATGGGTATGAGAGGTGCCGGTGAACAAAAGCTCGAACTCGATAGACGTGTTTTAAGAAAGCGAATTGACAAGCTGAAAGAAGATGTTAAGGCGGCGCAGGTAGTTCTTGATACGAAATCGAAGATGAGAACTGAGAGCAGTATGCCGATAGTTTCGTTAATTGGGTATTCAAATACGGGAAAGTCAACTCTTTTAAATAGAATCATCGAACTTTCAGGAGCAGATGAAGATAAAAGAGTGTATGCAGACGATAGACTTTTCGCAACACTTGATACTCATGCAAGAAGAATTGAACTTCCGCATGGAGGAGATATAATTTTAACGGATACTGTTGGACTGATAAGTAATCTTCCGCATCAACTCATAGATGCTTTTCGATCAACTTTATTGGAGATAAAAAAAGTGGATCTTCTTGTTCAAGTTTTAGATATCTCAAATAAACACCTTGACGTTGAAATTGAAACAACAGAAAATCTTATAAAAGATTTGGGACTTGGTGACAAAAAAATAATAAAGGTTTATAATAAAGCTGATAAAGTAGTTGATAAACATATTTATGCGGATGCCGATATGGTGATAAGTGCATATAACGACGGCGATGTTAGGAGTCTCTTGAAAGCAATTGAACTTGAATTGTATGGAGAAGCGGTGGAGGACACAAAGTTTTTTCCGTATAGCGAAGCGAAAGAGCTAAGTTTGTTTATGGAAAACAATCAAATAATTTCTAAGAAATATTCAGATGAAGGCACTGTCGTAACATATACAAAATATTTGAAAAGGGGTTTATGATATGGATATAAAACCTTTTAAGTCGGTTCAATCGACCGAAGAATTCAGATATGAGATAAAGAAGTCGGTATTTTTATCGGAAGCGAGAATGATTCAATCTGAAGAAGATGCCGAAAAGTTTATAAACTATGTTACGGAAAAACATCCAAAGGCGACGCATCATTGTTATGCATACACATTTGATGTAGGGGGTCTGCGTGAAAAGGCAGAAGATGACGGCGAACCTTCAGGAACAGCAGGGCTTCCGATTTTAAAAGCTTTAAAAATGAATGAACTCCAAAATTGCATGATTGTCGTTACGAGATATTATGGAGGAATTAAACTTGGAGCCGGCGGTCTTACAAGAGCTTATATGTCTTCAGCGACAGGCGTAATTGAAGATGCGGGAATTAGGAGTTTTAAGACTTTTTATGATATAATGATTAATGTAGGTTATGATTTATATGATATTCTTTTGAATTATATAAATAATGCTGCAATTCAGATTTTAAATACGGAATTTTATGAAGATATAAAGGTCGTTGTAACTGTTCCGGAAAAAACGAAAGATAAATTTATTTCCGATATAGCAGATTTAACTTCGGGAACTGCGAAGACGGAAATTATAAAAGAGGTTTTAAGATAGTGATTGATTTTAATGTTGAAATAAATAAAATACGAGAATTTCTTTTGAACTATTCCAAACAAACCCACACGGATGGATATGTTCTTGGAATCTCAGGCGGTCTTGATTCGTCTGTAATGTTTAAAATTTTAGAACCTTTGCCGATTAAATTCATTGCGATAAAGATGCCGATTCATTCACTACAAAGTGATGAGTTTGATGCAGATTTGTTCACAAAAAATTCTGATCGAGAAATTTTAAGAATTGATTTAAGCGATATTTATGACGAGTTTATAAAAGTGCTTCCAGATACAAGCAGCACACTTGCAAACACAAATCTGAAACCACGACTTAGAATGGCGACACTATATCAAGTTGCACAAACGAATAATTTGTTGGTTTGCGGATCGACAAATAAGAGTGAATATCTGACCGGATATTTTACAAAGCATGGCGACAGCGGAGTTGACGTTATGCCACTCAGGGAATATATAAAGAGCGAGATTTATAAAATGGGAGAACTTCTTGAAGTCCCCGATGCGATTTTAAAAAAGCCACCGTCGGCAGGGCTCTTCGAAGGACAAACGGATGAAGATGAAATGGGAATTTCATATGCCGAGCTTGACGGATATCTGTCGGGCGAAAAGATAGATGAAAAACAAAGACAGAAGATAGAGTCAATGATTGAAAAAACAAAACACAAAAGATGTGTACCTATATTTTATAAAAGAGAGGAAGAATAATATGTCAGGACATTCAAAATGGAACAATATTAAAAACAAAAAAGGTAAAGAAGACGCAAAAAGAGCACAAGCTTTTACGAAAATTGCAAAGTATATAATGGTTGCTGTTAAAGAAGGGGGGCCAAATCCTGATTTTAACCCATCTTTAAAGGCTGCAATAGATAAAGCTAAAGCTGTAAATATGCCTGCAGATAATATCGATAGAGCTGTTAAAAAAGGTGCGGGTGAACTAGACGGCGTAAGTTATGAAGAAATAACATATGAAGGATATGGTGGAGAAGGCGTTGCAATTATGGCACACTGTTTGACCGACAATAGAAATAGAACTGCAGCAGATGTACGTCACGTCTTTGATAAATGCGGCGGAAACCTTGGAACAACAGGTTCTGTTTCATATATGTTCAATATGAAAGGCTATATTGCAATCGAACAAGATGAAGATAAGCCAATAGACGTTGATGAACTTATGTTGGATGCTATTGACGCAGGTGCAGAAGATGTTCAAGCAGAAGATGATGTTATTGAAATTTATACAGATCCAAAAGACTATGACGCTGTAAAGACTGCCCTTGAAAACAAAGGATATACAATCGCGGCATCTGAAGTTACATTCATCCCGGATACTGAAATTGAAGTTGAAGAAGAAAAGAGAGCAAAGATTGAAAGGCTCATAGATTCTCTTGAAGAACTTGATGATGTTCAAGAAGTTTATCACAATTTGGCTGATTAATTAATATGAAAATTAAACTAAAGCCCGTTACGTACGGGCTTATATTTTTAATATTTGTATTTGTACTAAGTTTTTCTGTGCTCGTGTCTTCATTTAATACGAGAATTTATAAATCGGTTTATAGAAGTGACGAAAATATAAAGGAATTCAGTGGATTTAGTGAAGAGGAGTATCTTGGAGAAATAGACAGACTTAAGGCATATCTTTTTAACACTAGAGAAGATTCGAGTTTGATTGATTCGGTCTATAGCGAAGACGAGGTCAGCCACATGAAAGATGTCTATAAGCTTTTTCGAATGGTAAGAATTATTTGTATTTTAAGCTTTTTTGCAGCGTGGTTTATTATTATAAAAAATAAAAAAAGTATTTCGTCAATTAATATTTCCAGAAGATGGTATTTGTTTATCGTTTATCCGGTTTTGATTTTTGCACCGGCAATTATAAACTTTGAAAAGTTTTGGACAACATTTCATAAAGTTTTATTTTCTAATGACCTTTGGCTAATGGACCCGAGATATTCTCTGATGATTAATTTATTGCCGGAGAAAATATTTTATTCGATATCGATGATGACTATAATTGTTTATTTTATTATAGTTTTGGTTGCAGTTCTATGTTTTAGATTTTTTTCGAAAAGAGAGGAGAAGGCTTCTTATGGAACTAAGTAAATATTTTGACCACACGAATTTGAATCCGAATGCTGTTGAAAGTGATATAATAAAACTTGCGGATGAAGCGAAAAAACTGAATGTTAAAAGCGTTTGCGTAAATCCATCGTTTGTAAAATTGGCTCACGAACTCTTAAAAGACAGCGATGTTGAGGTTTGCACGGTCGTCGGTTTTCCGCTCGGACAAAACACAACTGCCACAAAAGTTTTTGAAACAAAAGATGCAATCGAAAATGGGGCGGACGAAATCGATATGGTCATCAATATAGGCAAACTTATTGGTGGAGATACTGAATATGTTTTGAACGAAATAAGAAATATAAAAAAAGTTTGTGGCGAAAGAATTTTGAAATGCATAATCGAAACTGCACTTTTAACAGATGAAGAAATTCTTTCGGCATCGAAGCTTGTTATGGAATCGGGGGCGGATTTTGTTAAAACTTCAACAGGTTTTTCAACAAGAGGTGCATCGGTTCATGACATATTACTTATAAAAAGTGTTGTAAGTGGGGAATGTGGGATAAAAGCTGCTGGCGGAATAAAGGATAAAAAATTTGCTTTGGAGCTTATAGAAGCTGGAGCGACGAGAATCGGAGCAAGCAAATCAAGTTCAATACTTATGCAAAATTAGGAAGTAATAGGATTAAAACGGGGTTAACATGCCCGTTTTTTTTATTACTTTTTTTTATTGTCATAAAACGGTAATAATTAGTGGTAAATCACCAATCTTTACGGTAAAATATAAGTAAGTGGAGGAAAGTGGTGCTAAGTGGCACTAAGTGGTGATATGACTGATTTAGATTTTGCTTCAATTGAAAACAGCATGTTGGGCTCATATGAACACACAGTTGACGGAAAAGGCAGACTTATAATTCCGTCAAAACTCAGAAGCTCATTAGGTGACAGGTTCTTTGTAACAATAGGACTCGATCACTGCTTGTTTGCGTACAATGAAGAAAATTGGTTGAAGTTCCAAAATCATATTTCATCGCTTCCACTCTCAAAAAAGGATGCAAGAAGATTGCAAAGAAGCTTCTTTGCAATGGCTGCAGATGTCACAACAGATAAACAAGGAAGAATACTTATACCTGCAAAACTCCGAGAATATGCCGGACTCGACAAAGATGTAGTGCTACTTGGACTAGCAAATAGAGTTGAAATATGGTCCAAGGAAAGATACGAAGATTACAACGATTTTGAAGACAGCGAAGACGCACTTGAAGAAGTTATGGAAAAGTTTAATTTCGGAGGTGGTCTTGATGGAGACATTTAGCCACAAAAGTGTACTCTTAAATGAGACGATTGACGGTTTAAACATAAAGCCTGACGGATTATATTTGGACGGAACTGTCGGCGGTGGCGGACATAGTTATGAAATTGCAAAAAGACTTACAACGGGTCGTCTTGTCTGTATCGACCAAGATGAGGATGCTCTAAAGGCGGCAAAGAAGAAACTTAAAGAGTATGAAGATAAGACAACTTTTATAAGAGGCAATTTCAAAAACATGAAAGAACTTTTGATGCCATATGGATTATTCGGATTTGACGGAATAATGCTTGATATCGGAGTAAGTTCATATCAAATTGACGAAAAATCAAGAGGGTTCACAATTAGGGATGACGCTCCACTCGATATGAGAATGGACAGAAGACAGTCTCTCACAGCTGAAGAAATCGTAAACGAGTACAGTCTCGAAGATCTTACAAAAATTTTCTTTGAATACGGCGAAGAAAGATTTTCAAAAAAGATTGCTCAAAATATTGTCGACGAAAGGTTAAACAGAAGAATCACAAGCACAACTCAGTTAAATGACATAATAAAAAAGTCGGTTTTCGGAGTACCGGACAAAAAGACAAAGTCACTTTTAAGAATTTATCAAGCTCTTAGAATAGAAGTCAATGATGAATTAAATGCACTCAAATCTGCAATAGAGGATGCGTTTTTTCTCTTAAAAAAAGGTGGACGACTTGCAATCATATCGTTCCATTCACTCGAAGACAGAATTGTAAAAAATGCATTCAGATATTATGAACTCGATTGTATCTGCGATCCGAAGCAACCTGTTTGCACATGTGACAAAGAAAAGACAGGGAACGTTATAACGAAAAAACCTATAACAGCTTCGAAAGATGAACTTAAAGAAAATACCAGAGCTCACAGTGCAAAGCTCAGAATAATAGAAAAAATATAAGGAGGAAATATGACGAATTTAGCATATGAAATTAAAAATGACGAGTTGGATTCAAAGCGTAAAAAGGCTCTTGCAGTAAAAAAGAAGAACGAAAAAGCGCTTAAAAGAAAGCTTATGAGAGACGCCTCACTTGCATTATTTGTGATTATTTCCTTTGCATTTTCTTATATAAACGGGAGAGCCGGGGTTTCAAAACTGCAATCTGAAGTAAATCACATAAAAACAGATATTATTACAGTTCAAAAAGAAATCGATTTGAAAGAAGCAAAACTTGAAAAGATTCGCTCATCAAAACTTGTTGAAGAACAAGCTCAAACTCTTCTAGGCATGATTTATCCGGGGGAAAATGATAAGATTTATATAAATTCACAAGAAACTGAGGAAAAAGTTATAGTTAAGAAAAAGACGTTTGAAACAATTTTGGGAGCATTATTCAGATAATGAAAAAGAATAAGAGGATTAGAAAAACAAATAGACTAAAAAACGCTAGAGTTTTGTTTGTACTCTTTGGAATTTCTGTATTCACTTTATATGTTTTATTTAAACTTTTTGACGTTGCAATAATAAAAGGAGCGAGTTTAAAGAAAGATGCACTTTCACAATGGACAAAAAGCTACAGTATTAACAATACTCGTGGTGAAATTTTGGACTCTGAAGGGGCTAGACTCGCTTTTAATATTCCGGCATATACTATTTGGTTAAACCCAAAGACATATAAGGGTACGGCAACTGATGGTTCTGATGGAAACAGCAACAAGGAAAAGTTTGTTCAGGAAATCGCGAAGGTTTTTGATTTAGAAACCGATGACATTTTAAAAATTCTCGAAGGGGAAACAAGGAAGAAAATTGTTCAATGGGCACCTGAAACAGCTATAGAAGAAATAAGAAACATGGAAGATTTTGATGTAAGAGGTCTCGAAATCGAAGAAAGAGAAAGACGTTTTTATCCGGATGGTTTTTTGTATGATCATATTTTAGGTTTTACAGACATAGACCAAAAAGGATTATCCGGAGTAGAGCTCACAATGAATGATAACCTCTTTGGAGAACCTCAAAGGGTTATCAAGATGACGGATATGTATAACAAAATCTTGCCGTTTTCGGAGGTAAAAACATTCGGAGGCGATGGAAGAGGAGATGTTATTTTAACTGTCTCAGATAAAATTCAACGTATTGCAGACAAGGAAGCACTCAGAGCAAAGGAAGAAAATAATGCAAAGAGTGTTTCAGTAATTGTTATGGATCCGACAAACGGCGACATTCTAGCAATGACCGACACAAATAAATATGATAATAACAATCCGCGTGCTCCAAGAGATGAAGAGCAGGCTGAGGAGTGGAAAGACAAGACTAATGATGAAATGATTGGGGAGTGGCAAAAGAATTGGAACAATTTAAATGTAAATGTTCTTTATGAGCCGGGCTCCACTTTTAAGACTGTTACATTATCTGCGGCAATTGAAGAAGGACTGGCTGATGATTCGACGGAACTTTATTGTAATGGGGCCGTTACAGATATTCCTGGGATTGTGTTAAGATGTGTAAGGTGGCAACATCCACACGGAAGACTTGACATTACACATGCATATGCCGAAAGTTGTAACGTCGCGTTTATTCAAATTGCAAGAAAACTTGGACGAGAAAAGTTTCTTAAATATATTAAAGCATATGGATTTGGAGAAAAAAGTGGTGTAGATTTAAACGGTGAACAAAGTGGAATTATACCGCAAACCGTTGCTGATATGACGCCTGCAACTCTTGCAACAGCAAGTTATGGCCAAGGTGTTGCAACTACAAATCTTCAAACATGTATGGCGACAGCTGCGGCAGTTAACGGCGGTTACTTATTGAAGCCGAGAATTGTAAAAGAGATTCGCTCTAACGGTGAAGCTATAAAAAGATTTCCTGTAGAAATAAGAAGAAAAGTTATTTCTAAGAGAACCTCGGATAAAATGAGGGAAATTATGGAAGTTACTGTAAACGAAAACAATAAACTTGGCCGTGTTGAAGGTTTTAGAGTCGGAGGAAAATCCGGAACAGCTATGGTCCCGGATAAAGGAAAGTATTTAAAGGATAAATATATTGCCTCATTTGTTGGGGTTGCACCGATTGATGACCCGAAAGTTTTGGTATTTGTATCTGTTGAGGAACCGGGAAATGGAATTCCTTATGGTGGGACTATTGCAGGCCCTGTAAGTTCAAGAATTATGTCAGATATTTTCCCGATTTTAGGTATTAAGCCTACAACTGAAGCACATGAAAACAAAGATGAAGTTCTTTCGGTTCCAAATATTATGGGAATGAGTCTAAAAGATGCTGCAAAACTTCTCAATCAAAGTAAGGTTAAATTCAGACTTGATCAAGATGATATAAAGGAAAATTCAATCGTAGAAGAAGTAAATCCTGCAGTCGGATCTTATATAGGAAAAGATGCTATTGTTCTTATTGAGGTAAAAAATTTAAAGCCTGAGGAAGAGGTGCCTGATTTTAAGGGTCTTACAATTGACGAAGCGAAAGATTTGGCAAAGAGTCGTGGAGTAAAAATTAACACTTCAGGCAAGGGCAAATGTGTAAAACAAACAGTTCCGCCTGGAAGCGAAATTAAAGACGACATGAGAATTGATTTAGTATTTGAAGAGGAATAAAATGGATTATTTTTATCTTATAGCTGCATTTGTAGTATCTGTGTTTTTGGGTAACTGGACTGTAGCATATTTGAGAAAACTCAAGATGGGACAAGAAATAAGAGAAGAGGGTCCAAAGAGTCACTATGTTAAGGCGGGGACTCCAACGATGGGCGGAATATTTTTTATTGCAACCTATGTAATTTTCTCAATTGTATTTATGATATTTAAAAAATGCGATTATAAAGTTGCTTTATTTATTTTGGTTGCACCGCTATTGTTTGCAGGCATTGGCTTTTTAGATGATTATGAAAAGATTGCAAAGAAAAACAATTTGGGTTTAACTGCAAAACAAAAACTAGTTCTTCAAATATTGTTTTCGCTTGCAATGACACTTTATGTTAGATTTGTATTGAAATACACAACTGAAATAAATATTCCTTTTATTAAAAAGACGATTGATATAGGAGTTCTTTATTTTCCGTTTATGGTTTTAGTAATAACAGGTTCAACAAACGCTGTCAATCTGACAGACGGACTCGACGGACTGTGCGGAGGAGTGAGCGCGGTTGTGCTTGTGGCTCTTGGAATTGTTGCACGCCATATTCCACAATTCGAAGTGGAATTTATGTCACACATTCTTTCGGGGGCACTGCTTGGATTTTTGGTTTATAACATCTATCCTGCAAAGGTTTTTATGGGAGACACAGGTTCTCTCTTTCTTGGAGGATATTTGGCAACGGCATTTATGCTAATGAAGCAACCGATTCATCTTGTAATACTTGGATTGGTTTATGTAATTGAAACACTTTCTGTAATAATACAAGTTTTATATTTCAAAAAGACCGGTAAAAGATTTTTCAAGATGGCACCGATTCACCATCACTTTGAGATGAAGGGCCATCATGAAAAAGACATTGTTATGGCATTTGTAGTGGTAACTTTTGTTATTGCAGTCATTTATATTATATTTACAAGGAATGGTATATTATGATTCTGGTTATGGGTTTAAAAAAGACGGGACAAAGTATTACTGATTATCTTTCAAAAAAAGATAGGCCTTACTGTGTCTATGATAAAAAAGAAGAAGTTCTTTTAAGATACGAAGTTTTAGGCATTAAGACTTATAAAGATGATGAGCCGATTACAGATCGTTCAATTGACCTTGTTATAAAAAGTCCTGGAATACCTCCTTATGAGCCGCATATAAAATATTTTAGGGAAAAGGGTATTCGAGTGATTTCTGATGTTGAATTCTTTTATATGGAATTTAAGCCGAAAAATGTTATTGCAATAACAGGTACAAACGGAAAAACGACAACTACTGAAATGGTTTATGAGTTATTGAAAAGCAAGGAACCAGTACTCGCTGGAAATATCGGAATGACGATTTTTAATGACGACAGGAATAGAGACGATATTTACGTGCTTGAACTGTCAAGTTTTCAACTTGACAACACAGATACATTTAGACCTAAGGTTGCTATTCTTTTAAACATTGAAGAGGATCATCTCGATTGGCACGGAAGTTTTGAAAATTATAAAAAGGCTAAGTATAAGATTTTTAAAAATGAACGGCCGGGTGATGCGCTCATAATAAGTGCGGACCATATAAATGAATCGGAGATTCACACAGACGCCGATATTTACAGACTTTCATTAGATAAAAAAGAAGGCATGAACGCATACTTAGATGGGGATGATGTCGTTTTTGACATAAATGATTTCCGAAAAAGGGTGCCGGTTTCAAAACTCAGATATAAAGAAAAACATAATATAATAAATTTTATGGCGGCTGTTTTAGCAGCAAGCTTTTTCGACCTGACGGATGAAATGCTTGATGATTTTTTGGGCAAATTCAGGCTTGATTATCACCGTGTTGAATTTGTTGATGAAGTCAAAGGTATCACATTTATTGATGACTCAAAAGCAACAAATCCATCTGCAACAGCTTCGGCTCTTATGAGCACGCCTCAAAATACAACACTTCTTCTTGGAGGATTTGATAAAAAAACAGATTTTACGGACTTAATAAATCTTGGTGGGGAGAAAGTTAAGAGTATGATTTTCTTTGGAGATATCAAGGATAAACTAAAAGATACTGCTGATAGGCTTGGAGTAACAAATTATTTTATGGCTGATAGGCTGATTGATGCATTTAAAAAGTCTATTGATATTGCAGAAACGGGTGACACTGTTCTTCTTAGTCCGGGTGCATCTAGCTTTGATGAGTTTAAAGGCTATGAAGAAAGAGGAGACTATTTTAAAGAACTTGTAAGGGAATTAAAAGATGGAACAATCAAACGTATATAGAATAAGACCAAAATTTGATTATGTTTTGTTTTTTTCTATATGGGCACTTGTTCTTATCGGAATTTTGATGGTTTATTCGTCGAGCTATCCAATTGGGATAAAAGAAAAAAATAATGGAACATATTTTTTTATGAGACATTTGGTCTTTATTCTTATTGGAACAATAGCAATGTTTATTGCAATGGTTTTTCCGTTGAAGATACTCAGAAAATACAGTGGTTTTATTTGGCTTATGACTGTTGGACTATGCGTTATACCTTTTTTATCCTCACCGATTGAAAACACATATAGATGGATAAATGTTTTTAATAAATTCACATTGCAACCGTCAGATTTGTTAAAAGTTTCGGCGGCATTACACTTTCCAACAATTCTGTCGAAAAAGAGAAGGTCAGATGTTGAAAGACTTGTTTTTTCGTTAGGATTTATAGGCTTTAATGTAGGACTTGTATATCTTCAAAGAGACCTTTCGACAGCACTCGTAATTGCAGCGGCTCTCTTTGTAATGTATTTTGTTACGACAATGAAACTTGGAGAAGCATTTGTATATGCTATGGCAGTTCCTGTTGGTGTATTTTATATAGCAAATAGGGGATTTAGATCGAACAGAATTAAAGCGTTTTTGGACCCGTTTTCAGATAGTTTGAATGTAGGGTGGCATACTATTCAAGGTATGTACGCCGTTGCGAACGGGGGCCTTTGGGGTGTAGGTATTGGAAATTCAATTCAGAAGTACTTTTATGTTTACGCAGCTTACTCCGATTATGCTTTTGCAATTGTTGTTGAGGAACTTGGATTTGTTAGAGCGGCGCTTATACTTTTGTGCTATATTTTCATATCTTTTAAATTTATAACATACGGATTTAAAATGATGGATACATTCACATCTACATTTTTGGTTGCGGTTGGAACATATATCGGATTTCAAAGTTTAGTTCATATGGGGGTTGTTGTAAATGCAATTCCTTCTACAGGTATAACACTTCCATTTATTAGTTATGGTGGAACATCAATTTTGGCATATTTCACTATGGTTGGAATCTCTTTTAATATTTTGAACCATTGTCCAAGAAGGGAGCTTAAATGATATATTTTATAAGCGGTGGAGGAACAGCGGGACATATTTATCCTGCAATTTCAATTGCCGAGTCAATTCGAAAAATAGATGAAAATGCAAAGTTTTATTATGTAGGCATTAAGGGCAAACTTGAAGAAGAAATCGCAAAAAAAGAAGGATATGAGTTTTTGCCGGTAACTTCTATGCCGCTTATTTTAAAACCGTCTATAAAAGCTATAAAAAGTTTGAACTCATTTATTAAGGGCGTAAAAACTTCAAAACAATATATTGATAAATATCATCCTGATGCAATAATTTGTACTGGAGGATATGTTTCAGGACCTATAGGTTATGCTGCAAAGCTTAAACAAATTCCACTCTATATTCACGAATCAAATGCATATCCTGGAATTACTACTAATTTCTTGGACAGATTTTCAAAAATCACATTTCTACCATATGAAAGTGTGAAAGAAAATTTTAAAAACAAAAATAATAAAGTCGTTGCGGGTACTCCTATAAGAAGTCAATTTAATATGGAAATAAAAGATGAAAATCATAAACTTACAGTTTTATCTTTTGGAGGAAGTGGAGGACAAAAGTCTTTAAATGAAGCTGTTGGCGGAATATTTAACGAGTATAAAGATTTTAAATACGATTGGATTCATATTTGCGGAAGAAATTGGGAGAAAGAATTTCATGAATTGGTTCCTGAATTACCTAAATACGCTACTGTTTATACTTATTATTACGAGTTTTATGAACTTATGAAAAAAGCAGACTTGGTGATTTGTGGATGTGGTGCTCAAACTTTAAACGAAGTAAGTGCTATGAAAAAGCCGTCGGTATTGATTCCGAAAATGAATGTTGTTAAAAATCATCAATATTTCAACGCAAAGAAATATGAAGATGAAAATGCCGGGGTACTCATCAAGGAAACAGACTTAAACAAGGACATTTTACTCGAAGTTGTCGACAAGCTTATGAATGATAGAGAAAAACTTAAAACTATGGGTGAAAATGCTGGGCACCTTTTTGTTAAGGATTCGGCAGATATTATTGCAAAAAATATTTATGAGGATTTAAAGAAATAAATGAAAAGAGTTTCCGGAAAAGAAAGAAGAAGAATTAGACAAGCTAGAAATTTGGGCATAACAATAAGTATGTTTATGTCCATTATTTTGCTTGCATTCATGTATATTGGAAATGTTTTCAATATAAAAAACATAGAAACTTCCGGAAATAACAAGACCTCATCTAGTGAACTCATTAATGGTAGCGGTATACATTTCGGTGAAAATATTTTTAAAGTAAGCACGAAAAACGCTGAAAAAAATTTACTTAAACTTCCTTATGTAAAGACGGCAAGTGTTACTAGGGAAAAAAAGAACACATTGAGGATAACGGTGGTTGAAAGGGAAGAAGTATTCAGTATACTTTCAAACGGTGTTATTTTTACTTGTGATAAGGATGGAAGAATACTTTCAAAAAGCAAAACAACGAGTGTTTATCCTATTGTAAAAGGAATTGATGTAAATGATTCTGACTTGGGTCTTAATATTTTTGAAGAAAATGAGGATATAGAACCATTAAGGGATATAATCACAACCGCTATAGACATGGGTATAATTGATAAATATCTTGAGATTCGTTTACAGAAAAATAAGGAATTCGGACTTACAAGAGTTGGAAATATAAAGATTGATTTTGGTAAAAGCGAAAGAATTAAAAACAAATTCAATTTCATTGAAAAAACTTTAGAGTCTTTGGATGCTAAGGGTAAAACAACAACCCTTATAAAACTCAATATGGATCCGCCTGTTACATTTTTGAAGGACGGTGAAAAAGTTGAAGAATAAAATTGAACTTGCAGTTATAGCAATAATTCTAGGTTTATTGATAGGCCTTCAGATAAGAACGATAAATTTAAATACTTCCCAGAAAAAAGATGGTGGCACTCTTAGAGCAAAAGAACTTGCGGAGCTTTTAAAAAAGTCTAGGGAAGAACGGGACAGACAAAAGGAAGAAATACAAGAACTTAATAAAAAATTATATGATTATGAAACTAGACTGAAATCAAAAGATAATCCCAACAATAAACTATATGACGAGATTGAGAAGCTTAAAATTATTTCGGGGCTTTCAGACGTTAAAGGCCGAGGAATAGAACTCAGAATTTCCGTTCCGTCGAATGTCTCGAGTGTAACGGAGGATATAATTGCTGATAATCCGGAGACGCTTTTGAAACTTATAAGTTCATTAAATGCTGCTGATGCAGAAGCAATTTCGATAAATGGGCAAAGGATTACTTCGACAACGGAGATTGAACGAGCAGGTAATTTTCTACAAATTAATGGTGTAGCAGTAGCCTCGCCGTATATAGTTAAAGCTATCGGCGATTCGGATACATTGAAGTCAGCATTAAAAATCAAGTCCGGAATTATTGATACTTTAAACTCTTTGGGGCTTGTTGTAGATTTAACGGCAAAGGAGGATGTGGAAGTAGAGAAGCTTCAAAAAATGCCGGATATACATTTTACAACAGAAGTGAAAAAGCGTGATGAATGACGTTATGAAGAAAATTATGTTCGGGCTTATTTCAACGGTTCTAGGTATTTTGATTTCAATGAGTATTAGAGAAAAAGCGGAAATAATGAGTCCAATGTCTATTGAAAAAATAGAAAATTATAACAGAGAACTTAATGTTGTTGAGAATCAGATAAATGTTGACAAAGAAATTATATCCCATATAAAGTCTTCAATTGAAGAAAAAAGCAGTCCTGCTTATCAAGATGAGTTGAAACGGAGTCTTCAAAATGAACTTAAAGAACTAAAAATTTTATCCGGTGAATACGATATTAAGGGTGAAGGAATTGTTATTATGATTGATGACTCAAAAAATGAGGATTATAAAAATACCAATCTTGGTATAATTCACGACATTGATATAATGATTATTCTAAATGAGCTCAAAGCTGCGGGAGTTGATGCAATAAGTATCAATGATGTAAGAGTCATGGGAGATAGTGAAATAAAATGTATGGGACCTACAGTTAAAGTTGATGGGCACTCAAAGGCTACACCGTTTATTATAAAAGCAGTGGGAGACATGGAGATGATTTATAATATTATGAGCGATAAAAACTCCTATATAAATCTTTTGGAAACGACTTATTATATGGATGTTAAAGTGGATAAAAATAAAAATATAATAATTCCTAAACGAGATGGGAGGATGTAGTTGTGTCAATTGTTTTAATTGGAATTTTAATCGGAATTTTGATTGGATTATTTTTACCGTACACATATAACACCGTATATAGCCTTTATGTATCGGTTATAATATTAGCGTCGCTAGACTCAATTCTTGGTGGCTTAAATGCGGATCTTCAAAAAAAGTTCAATACAAAAATATTTATGTCCGGTTTAATCGGCAACACGTTGATTGCAGTTTTTTTGACATATTTCGGAGATAGAGTCGGTGTTCCGATATATTATGCCACAATAGTTGTTTTTGGTACACGTATTTTTAACAACTTTGCAGAAATAAGAAGAATTTTAATAGAAAAGTTAGAAAAAAACGAAAAAGTATGATATAATATAAATAAATATATGGAGGATTAATATGATTGATTTTGATATGGACGTTGATAAGTTTGCCAAGATTAAAGTAATTGGTGTTGGCGGAGGCGGAAACAACGCCGTGAATAGAATGATTGAATGCGGAGTAAAGGGTGTAGAGTTTATTGCACTTAATACCGACAGACAAGCATTACAAACAAGTAAAGCAGAATCAAGAGTTCAACTCGGCGAAAAGATTACTAAAGGACTTGGTGCAGGTGCAAACCCAAGTATTGGAGCTCAAGCTGCACTTGAAAACAAAGATGAAATAATTGAACATTTGCAAGGAGCCGACATGGTTTTCATTGCAAGTGGCATGGGTGGAGGCACAGGAACAGGAGCTGCTCCTGTTGTTGCTGAACTTGCAAAAGATATGGGTATTCTTACTGTCGGGGTTGTTACTAAACCATTTACATTTGAAGGCAGACAAAGAATGAAAAATGCAGAGACCGGAATTAACGAGCTCAAAATGAAGGTTGATACATTGGTTACAATTCCAAATGACAAGCTTTTACAAATTGCTGAAAAGAAAACAACAATGAAAGAAGCTTTCATGATGGCAGACGATGTTTTAAAACAAGGTATTCAAGGTATTTCCGATTTGATTTCGGTTCCAAACCTCATCAACCTTGACTTTGCTGACGTCAAGACAATCATGGCAGATCAAGGTATTGCTCACATGGGTATTGGTTATGCTCAAGGCGACAACAGAGCTAGTGAAGCCGCTAAAGAAGCAATAGAAAGTCCGCTTCTCGAAACTTCAATTGAAGGTGCAAGAAGTGTTCTTATTAATATAACAGGTGGAGATGACCTGGGAATGCTCGAACTTAATGAAGCTGCTGATTTCATAAGACAAGCGGTTGATCCGGATGCAAACATCATTCTTGGTGCAGGTATCGATGAATCTCTTGGAGATTCTATTAAGATTACCGTTATTGCTACAGAATTTGGCGAAAAAAAGGAAAAGAACGGAGATGAAAAAACTTCTGAAAAAGAAGAAAAGGAAGATGATAAAAAAGCTTCCACATCATCAAAGGGTTTACCTTGGGATTTAGACATTCCACCGTTTCTTAAGAATTAATTTCGATTAGAAGACAATAACAATAGGTCCGTACAAATTAAATTAATTTAGTTTGGCGGACCTTTTTTATAGTGCATAAGGAGGTTTTATATGTATTGTCCTAAATGTGGTTATATAGACTCTAATGTTGTAGACTCAAGGCAAAGCGAAGATAGAAAGACTATCAGAAGAAGACGTGAATGCCTCAAGTGCAAGCATAGATTTACGACATATGAAAGATATGAAGAAACACCTTTGGTTGTACAAAAGAAGGATGGCACAACTGAAGAATTTGATAGAGAAAAAATACTTAAAGGATTGATAAGGGCAGCTGAGAAACGTCCTGTTTCAATTGAATCGATGAATGAAATTGTAGATTCAATCGAAAAGGAACTTTCAAATTCAATGGCAAAGCAGGTTAAGAGTAAAAAAATAGGCGAAATGGTAATGGATAGATTAAAAGATGTTGATGAAATCAGCTATGTCAGATTTGCAAGTGTTTATAGAAGTTTTAAGGATACAAAGAGTTTCTATGAAGAACTCAAAAAGATGATGGAGGACAGAGGTAATAATGACGACAAATAAGAAAAGACTGGCAGCTTTTGATATGGACGGAACACTTTTGAATGATAAGAAGGAAATTACACCGAAAACGGAGAAGGTTTTAAAGGAACTACAAAAACAAGGTGTAGAGCTTGCTTTTATCACAGGTAGAGTTTATGTGAGTCCGTATTATTATGCAAAAGTTCATGGCCTTAATCTGATGATTGCAGCGACAAATGGTTCACATGTTGCCGATGAGAATGGTAATATGATCTATGAAGCAAAGCTTGACAAAGAAACAGTGAATAAAGTTCTTGACTTACTTAAAGACACAGGATTTTATTTTCATTTGTATCCAATTGATGGTCTTATTACAAGTGAAGAAAATCAAACAAATCCTCTCTCAGAAATAAAGGGCAGGATGCCGGAAGGATATGAAGATAAAATGCGACGAGTGATTCTTCCGTATGAAGAACTTTATAATATCGATGACGATATTTATAAGATAATAATCATAACGGATGACAACGAAGCGAGACTTAAGTTTAGAGAGCTTCTTGATAAAGAAGGAATATTTAACTCATCTTCGTGGCATAATAATATTGAGATTACATCATCTAAAGGAACTAAGAAGTATGGCATTGAATCAATGATTGAAAAGCTTGGGATAACTTGGGACGATGTATGGGCTTTCGGTGACAATGAAAATGATCTTCCTATGCTTCAACTTGCAGGTCATCCGTTTATTATGGGAAATGCGACGGATGAAATAAAGAAGGCAAGCAAAGCAACTGTTGTTGGAGACAATGATGATGAGGGAGTTGCAAATGCACTTATTAAGGAGTTTAATTTAAATTGTTAAATATTGTATTTTTTGAGCCGGAAATCCCGTATAATACGGGTGCAATTGCAAGAACATGTGCTCTTACAGAGACAAGATTGCACCTTATAAAACCTTTAAGCTTTTCGATTGACGAAAAAGCGGTTAGACGTGCCGGACTTGACTATTGGCCACTTGTAGATTTACATGTATATGAAAACTACGAGGATTTTAAATCTAAAAATCCTGGAATAACTCTATATTGTGCGACAACAAAGGGGCAAAGAAGATATTCCGATGTCAAATTCAGAGATGAAGATTTTATAATGTTCGGACGTGAAACATCAGGCCTTCCGGCTGAAATAATGAAAGAAAATCATGACAATCTAATAACTATACCTATGATACCGGAATTAAAAAGAAGCTTAAATCTTGCAAATTCTGCTAATATAATCTTATACGAAGCACTTAGACAACTTGATTTTCCGTTTTCTCACTAGTTTAATGGAGAATTAAAAGTGCTTTAAATTACTTTTAATAATATTTTGTTTGTGATATTATTTAGGTGTAGTTTATTTTTAAGGAGATAATATGGAAATTGCTATGAAAGTTATCTGCGGCTTGGGCCTTTTCATGTACGGAATGGCTCTAATGGGAGAAGGTCTTCAAAAAGCTGCAGGAAGTAAACTGAAAGCTATAGTGGGTGCTCTTACACAATCCACGTTCAGGGGGATACTTGTCGGGGCGTTGGTTACTTGCCTTATTCAATCTAGCAGTGCAACAACGGTTATGGTCGTTGGTTTTGTAAACGCAAAAATTATGACTCTAAATCAGGCGGTTGGAGTTATAATGGGTGCAAATATTGGGACAACTATGACTTCATTTATCATTGCACTTAACTTGGGTCAGTATTCGCCGATTTTGGTAGGTGTTGGTACAGTTTTCTATTTGATTGGTAAAACTAAATCGACAAAATCACTTGGGGAATCATTTTTAGGATTCGGTTTGCTGTTTCTTGGAATCATGATGCTTGAACAAGGCTTGAAACCTTTAAGTGATAATCAAATGTTTTCAAATTTCATGAAACAACTAAATTCACCATTCTTGGGCTTGATAATTGGTGTAATAGCGACAACAATCCTTCAAAGCTCATCAGCTACTGTAGGTATTATGCAAGCTCTTGGAATGCAGGGACTTATGCATATTGGGGCAGCATTTCCTATGTTACTTGGAACGAATATTGGAAGTACTACAACCGCAATACTGAGCTCCCTTGGAGCACATAAAACGGCAAAAAGAGCTGCATTAATTCACTTTTTATTCAATTTGGTTGGCTCTATTTTATTCATGATAGTTTTTCTAATAATAAAACCTTGGTACGTTGCTTTTATGGAAAGTAATATTCCAAGTCTTCCTACTCAAATAGCAATTTCACACCTTGCTTTCAATCTTTTAAATACAATTATTTTCTATCCATTTACAAATGTGCTTGTAAAAGTTACTGAAAAAATTATACCGGGTATAGACAAAGACGAGGAACAAGTTTCGATTTATCTTGATAATCGTATTTTACAGACGCCGGCAATCGCTCTTGGCCAAGCAATTAAAGAAATGGAAAGAATGAGCGATATGGTAAAAACATCTCTTAAAGAAGCAGAAAACTTAATTGTGTATGGCGATAGGGCAAAATTTGACACTATAATGCAAAGAGAAGCTCTAATTAACAAAATGCAAAGTGAAATTACGTCATATCTTATAGAACTCAGTCATTCTCCGCTTTCGGATGAGCAGCATAAGGATGTTGACGATTTATTTTATATGATAAGTGACATTGAAAGGTGTGGAGATCATATAAAAAACATTGCTGAGTTATTAGAGGATATAGATAAGGATTCAATAAAATTTGATGATGTTTTAAGAGAACAAATGAAAAACATGTTTGAGGAATGTTCACTTTCATTTGAAACATCGATAAGAGCGTTTGTCGGAAGAGATAGCGACCTTGCAAGAGAAGTATTTAAAATAGAAGACCATGTCGATGAAATGGAAGCAGAGTACAGAGAAACACATATCAGGAGACTTTCAAATAAATATACTGATGCACCGCCGGGAATTATTTTTCTCGACTGCATATCGAATCTTGAAAGAGTCAGTGACCACAGTAACAATATCGCAACATACGTTGTTAATAGAGAAAACGTATAGGATTTATTTATAAAAAAAATTAAAAATATTTGAAAAAGCTATTGCATTATTCGCAAGTAAATGATACAATGTAATTACAAGCTAATAACGACTGGTTGATTTTAAACGGGAGAGACCGCTACATGTAGTGGCGCCGAAGGTATAATAAGTAAAACTTAGAAGGACTCAGGCAAAAGGACCGTTTGAGGGACAGACCTCTGGAAAGAAATTTATTCGCCGTAGGAGCAATCAATTCAAAAAATTGAGAATCTCTCAGGTAAAAGATACAGAGCCAAAATAGGTTCTGTATTTTATTGTTTAAAAAAGCTTGTAAAATTTCGTAGTTGTTACAGTGTCGTAACAATGTTGAGTAAATTGTTTATTATATGCCACAAAGGGTATATGTATAATAGATAATCGTATAAGGAGGAATATTATGTACGACGTGATCGTTATTGGTGCAGGCCCTGCAGGACTTGCAGCAGGACTTTATGCTTCAAGAGCTAGACTTAAGACACTTATTCTTGAAAAAGAAAAAGCTGGTGGACAAATTGTTATTACGGATGATGTTGAAAACTATCCGGGTTCAGTTGAAAATGCTTCAGGTCCAAGCTTAATTAAAAGAATGAAAGATCAAGTTGACAATTTCGGTGCTGAATTTGTTCTTGATACAGTACAAAAAGTTGAACTTGAAGGAAAAGTTAAAAAAGTAATTTGTAAAGATAACACATACGAAGGAAAGACAGTTATCGTTGCAACAGGTGCAACACCTAGAAAAATTGGTTGCCCTGGAGAAGCTGAATTCACAGGAAGAGGCGTAAGCTACTGTGCAACATGTGACGCAAACTTCTTTGAAGATATGGAAGTGTATGTTGTTGGTGGTGGAGATTCAGCTTTTGAAGAAGCAATGTATCTTTCAAAATTTGCTAGAAAAGTTACTATTGTTTATAGAAAAGGAAAAGATGAAGCTCGTGCAGCTGAAAGTATTAAAGAAAAAGCTTTCAAAAATCCAAAACTCGATTATATTTGGAACGCAACTGTTACTGAAGTAAAAGGTGATGGAATTTTAACAAGCATTGTTCTTGAAGATACAAACACACACGAAAAGCGTGAAATCTTTGCTGATGAAAATGACGGAACATTCGGTTTATTCGTATTCGTCGGATATATTCCTAAGAACGAATTGGTTGAAGGAATTCTCGATATGGAAAAAGGATATATTGTAACAGATGAAAACATGCACACAAATATTCCGGGAGTATTCGCAGCAGGAGACAACCGTAAGAAAGAATTAAGACAGGTAGTTACAGCTACTGCAGACGGCGCAATTGCCGCAACACAAGCTGAAAAATATATAAACGAACACTTTGAATAATAAGGAGGGTTAATATGTTAGAATTAACAAAAGACAATTTCGAACAAGAAGTAAAAAATGGTGAAGGTTACATTTTAGTAGACTTCTGGTCACAAGCATGTGAACCATGTAAAGCACTTATGCCACATGTTCACGCAATGGAAGAAGATTTTCCTAATGTAAAATTCTGCTCATTTGACATTGCAACAGGAAGAAGAGTTGCAATCGGAGAAAAAGTTTTAGGACTCCCTGTAATTGCTATCTACAAAGATGGTGAACAAGTTTACAGATTAGACAAAGAAGAAGCTACAAAAGAATCTGTACGCGAAATGCTAGAAAAGACAAAATAGTCTTTTAAATAAACTCATAACCCCGGAGAAAAGGGGGAGACCAAAAGTCGAAATTACCCTTGATAGGAACTTGAACTATTCCTTAAGGGTTACCCTATCACTAAAGTGATATAATCTATAGAAATGGTGCGGCATTAACCGCATAAAATTGACGTATTTAACTGCCTGTTTCGTGAGATACGTTCAGGCGGTTCAAATATAAATTAAGTTTTTTAAGGAGGTGAGTTTATGCGTCTCGAAATTGGTAATATCATTATTAAAGATATTCAATTCGGTGATAAAACCGAGATCAAAGATGGTACACTTTTTGTTAACAAACAAGAAATCATCGACTTGGTTTTAGAGGATGAACACATCAAATGTGCTGATGTATTTTTAGCACGTCCGGGTGAAAGTGTAAGAATTACACCTGTTAAGGATGTTGTTGAACCACGCGTAAAAGTAGAAGGTCCAGGCGGAGTTTTCCCGGGCGTCTTGTCAAAAGTTGACATCGTCGGAAGTGGTAAGACTCACGTACTGAAAGGTTGTGCAGTTATGACAACCGGTAAGATCGTCGGATTCCAAGAAGGAATCGTTGACATGACAGGTCCGGGTGCACAATACACACCGTTCTCAAAAACTCTAAATATTGTTCTAAAAGCAGATCCAATCGATGGACTAAAACAACACGAACATGAAAAAGCTCTCAGATATGCAGGTTTTAAAACAGCTGCTTATCTTGCAGAAGCAGGAAGAAATTTAGAGCCGGATGAGACAGAAGTGTATGAAACACTCCCATTCATGGAAGGAGCAGAAAAGTTCAAAGGACTACCGAGAGTAGCTTATGTTCAAATGCTTCAATCACAAGGATTGCTCCACGACACATATGTATACGGAGTAGATGCTAAGCAAATTGTTCCTACGATTTTGTACCCAACAGAATTATTTGACGGTGCAATCATCAGTGGTAACTGCGTATCAAGCTGTGATAAGAACCCAACATATGTCCACATGAACAATGAAGTAGTAAAAAATCTATACAAAGTTCACGGAAAAGACATCAACTTTGTTGGTATGATTATTACAAATGAAAACGTATATTTAGCTGACAAGGAAAGATCATCTAACTGGACAGCTAAGTTATGCAGAATGCTTGACTTGGATGGTGTAATTGTATCTCAAGAAGGTTTCGGTAACCCTGATACTGACTTGATTATGAATTGCAAGAAGATAGAAAAGCAAGGCGTAAAGACAGTTATTATTACTGACGAATATGCAGGAAGAGATGGCGCCAGCCAATCACTTGCAGACGCTGATCCTTTAGCAGATGCTGTTGTTACAGGTGGAAACGCAAACCAAGTAATTGATTTGCCACCAATGGATACAGTTATCGGAGACACTCAATATGTAGACATTATTGCAGGTGGATTTGATGGATCACTCAGAGAAGATGGTTCAATCGAAGTAGAAATCCAAGCAATAACCGGCGCTACAAATGAAACCGGATTTAACTATTTAACCGCAAGAGGAAAATAGTATAATTCAAAATATAAAATAGAGGGAAACCTCTAACCATTTCATTCATTAAATTGAAAGGAAAAACACTATAAATATATTAAGGAGGAAACCATATGTTATTTACAGATAGCACAAAGGTCATCATTATTGGTGACAGAGATGGTATCCCAGGTCCAGCTATGGAAGAATGCATCAAGACGACTCCAGCTGAAGTAGTATTTAGTGCTACAGAATGCTTCGTCTGAACCGCCGCAGGAGCTATGGACTTGGAAAACCAAAACAGAGTTAAAGAAGCCGCTGAAAAATACGGCGCAGAAAACGTTTTAGTTTTACTAGGAGGGGCAGAAGCTGAAACAGCAGGATTAGCTGCTGAAACAGTTACAGCTGGTGACCCTACATGGGCAGGTCCGCTCGCTGGAGTCTCGTTGGGACTCAAGGTGTACCACATTTTAGAAGAAGAAGTAAAAGCTGAAATCGATCCTGAAGTTTACGATGAACAAATCGGAATGATGGAAATGGTTCTCGATGGGGATGCTATCAACGCTGAAATTAAAGCGATGAGAGACGAACATTGTCAATATCTATAGATTATAAATAACCTTAAAGAAAGGGGGTAAGAATATGGGAGATGTAATTAGAGTAGTTCACTATATCAACCAATTCTTTGCAGGTATCGGCGGCGAAGAAAAAGCTGACATTAAACCTGAAGTAAGAGATGGAGCAGTTGGTCCTGGTAATGCACTTAAAGGCGCATTTAAAGGCCAAGCAGACGTTGTTAAAACAATTATCTGCGGAGACTCATATTTTGGTGAAAATATAGAAGAAGCTAAAAAAGAAATTCTCTCTATTGTAGAAGAAATAAAACCTGATTTATTTGTTGCAGGTCCGGCATTTAACGCTGGTCGTTACGGTGTAGCTTGTGCTACTATCGCAGATGCAGTTCAAAATGAATTAGGAATCCCATCAGTTACAGGAATGTATGTTGAAAACCCTGGTGCAGATATGTTTAAAAAATCTGTATACATCATTGCTACAGGTAACTCTGCAGCAGCTATGGGTAAAGCAGTTCCTTTGATGGCTGCACTTGGACTTAAGCTTGCCAAGGGCGAAGAAATTGGTGATCCTGAAGCAGAAGGATATATGGCAAGAGGTATCAGATACAACATGTTCAGCGACAAGAGAGGTGCTGAAAGAGCTGTTGATATGCTCTTAAAGAAATTAAGAGGCGAAGAATTCGTAACAGAATATCCAATGCCTAATTTCGACAGAGTTGATCCAAATCCTGCTGTTAAAGATCTTGCACATGCAAAAATTGCACTTTGCACATCAGGAGGAATCGTACCTAAGGGAAATCCTGATCATATTGAATCTTCATCAGCAAGTAAATACGGTGAATACGATATCACAGGTGTTAATGACTTGACAGAAGAAACATATGAAACAGCACACGGTGGTTATGACCCTGTATATGCAAACGAAGACCCTGACAGAGTATTGCCGGTTGACGTTATGAGAGAATTTGAAAAAGAAGGAATCATTGGTTCACTTCACAACAAGTTCTACACTACAGTTGGTAATGGTACAGCTGTTGCTAGTGCAAAGAAATTTGCTGCTGAATATGCTAAGAAATTAAAAGCTGATGGCGTAGATGCAGTTATAATGACCTCTACCTGAGGCACCTGTACACGTTGCGGTGCAACGATGGTAAAGGAAATTGAACGTGCTGGTCTTCCAGTTGTTCACATGTGTACTGTTGTTCCTATTTCTCTAACAGTTGGTGCAAATAGAATTGTTCCTACAATTGCTATTCCTCACCCACTCGGAGATCCAAAATTGGATAAAGCGGAAGAATATGCACTAAGAAAGAAACTTGTTAGCAAAGCACTAAAAGCCCTAACAACAGAAGTTGACGGACAAAAAGTATTTGACTAATTATTTTAGACCGGGGGCATTAGTCCCCGGTCATATTTTTATGGAGGTGTAATTTGAGTTACTCAGTAAACAAAGGTAGTGGTTATGTTCTTATTCAAGCACCGGATATGGTTCTTCATAACGGTACAACACAAACCACAGAGATGATAGTTAATCCAGAAAGCGAATATTTAAAGAAATTACCGGAACATTTGAGATCATTTGAAGATTGCGTTTCATATCTTCCAAACCAAGTATATATTGGAAACAAAAGACCGGAAGATTTAGATGAAATCCCAGAGCCATGGACAAATTATAAGGTGGAAAATGCCGACAGACATGGTAAATTCGGTGAAATCATGCCACAACATGAATTTATCGGACTTATCAAGATGGTCGACGTATTTGATCTTGTAAGACTTGAACATGAATTCTCAAATCATTGCAAACAAGAAATTCTTGACCATCCATTAATCGACAACAAACATGCAGAAAGATTAAAGGATGGAGCAGACATTGAAGAAATAGAAGATCTTGTTAAGAATCACGGTGCAGAACCTTTGATGGACAACAACAAGCTCGTTGGTTGTGTTAAACGTGCTCATGACGTTGACGTTAACTTAACAGCTCATATCATTTTCGAAAACCTTGTAGCAAAAGCTTCAGGCGTTATTGCAGCTTTAAACTGCATTGCTAAGAGCGGATTCGATCCTAAGGAAATTGATTATGTTATTGAATGTTCTGAAGAAGCTTGCGGAGACATGAACCAAAGAGGTGGCGGAAACTTCGCTAAATCTATCGCTGAATTCGCTGGACTTGAAAACGCTACAGGTTCCGATATAAGAGGATTCTGTGCTGCACCTTCACACTCATTACTTGCAGCAAGTTCACTTGTAGCAGCAGGAACATTTAAGAATATTCTTGTTGTAGCAGGCGGATGTACAGCTAAGCTTGGTATGAATGGTAAGGACCACGTTAATAAAGGTCTTCCGATTATCGAAGACTGTATCGGTGGTTTTGCAACAATTATCGGTGAAAATGACGGAAAGAACCCTATTATGAGAAATGACATTGTTGGTCGTCACACAGTAGGAACAGGTTCTGCACCACAAGCAGTTATTCAATCTCTTGTAACAAATCCTTTAGATGCAGCAGGACTTAAAGTTACAGATATCGATAAATTTGCTCCGGAAATGCAAAATCCGGATATCACAAAACCTGCTGGAGCAGGAGACGTTCCTGAAGCTAACTACAAAATGATTGCAGCACTTGCTGTAAGAAAAGGTGACATGGAAAAATCAGAATTAAAAACTTTCTCTAAAGATCACGGCTGGAGAGGTTGGGCTCCTACACAAGGACATATTCCTTCAGGTGTTCCGGCACTAGGTTATATGAGAGAAGATATGCTTTCAGGAAAGATTAAGAGCGGTATGATTATTGGTAAAGGAAGCTTGTTCCTAGGAAGAATGACAAACCTATTCGACGGTGTTTCAATCGTTATTGAAGCAAACGACGGCAAGAAGGGAGAAGAGTCACAAGGAGTTTCTGAAGATACTATCAAGAAGTATGTAGCAGAAGCTATGAGAGATTTTGCGGCTTCTTTTAAAGCTGAATAGGAGGGGAATTCATGTCTGAACAAAATATCAAAAAGATGATAGCTGATGTTTTTGAAGATATTGCAACAGGTATTGAAACAGGTGGATTCGCAAAAAAAGTTAGAGTTGGTGTAACAACTATAGGTTCTGAACATGGTGAAGAAAATGTCATCAAAGGTGCAGAAATTGCACAAGCAAAAGATCCTTCAATAGAAGTTGTACTGATTGGACACAAATGCGATTCTAAATTAAAACAATACAATGTTGAATCTGATGAAGAAGGCTACAAAGTAATGGAAGAACTTCTCGACAACGGGGAAATTGATGCATGCGTTACAATGCACTACAGTTTCCCAATTGGAGTAAGTACAGTTGGTCGTGTTGTCACACCTGCAATGGGTGCTGAAATGACACTTGCAACAACTACAGGTACATCTTCTCCACACAGAGTTGAAGCTATGGTTTTAAATGCTATTGCAGGTATTATTACTGCAAAAGCTATGGGTAATCCTGAACCAACACTTGGAATTCTTAATGTCGACGGAGCAAGACAAGTTGAAAGAGCACTTAAAGAAATTGATAAAGGCGGATACAAAATCCATTTCGCTGAATCTGCAAGAGCAGATGGCGGTTGCGTTATGAGAGGAAACGATTTATTGATGGGAACTCCTGATATCATGGTTACTGATACATTGACAGGAAATCTATTGATGAAAATTTTCTCCAGTTATGTAACAGGCGGCAGTTTCGAAGCTCACGGATACGGTTACGGTCCTGGAATCGGTAGTGGATATGAAAGACTTATCTACATCATTTCACGTGCAAGCGGTTATCCTGTAATTGCAAATGCTATTAAGTATGCAGCAGAATGCGTACGTGGCGATATTAAAAAGCTTATAAAAGATGAATATAAAAAAGCAAACAAGGCAGGACTTGAAAAAGTTATAAACGAATTGGAAGAAGCTTCTAAGAAGACTTCCGGTCCTAAGGAAGAAGTCAAGGCTCCGGCTGAAGAAGTAACAGATGGTTCTATCGGTGGAATCGACATTCTTGAAATGGAAGATGCTGTCCAAGCTCTTTGGAAAGAAGGCATCTTTGCATCAAGCGGAATGGGATGCACCGGACCTGTTGTTATGGTTAACAGCTCAAAACTTGATGCAGCTAAAAAAGTTCTTGCTAAAGCAGGATTTATGGCTGAAGAAACACCTTGTTAGTATGAAAAGATCGACTTATGTCGGTCTTTTTTATTATAAATTTTACTTCTTATTGACAATATAGATTATTTTAATATTGGTATTTTAAAACAATATTTTATATTGTAAAATATTTAAATATATATTATAATAAATATAGAAATATATTTTACAGGAGTGAATTATGTTTAAGTTAAATAAGCAAAAAATAATGATTGCACTTCTGTTGGCAATACTAATAGCTAGCAGCGGAGTCGTTGAGTCGGCTCAAATTGAGTTTAAGGACATTTCCAGTCACTGGGCGAAAGATATAATTATAGAGACTGCAAGTAAGGGATTTATAAACGGTTATGAGGACGGAAGCTTTAAACCGGACAATATGATTTCTGTAAAGGAAGCACTTGCGATTTTAGGAAGATATGCTATGTCGAATCAAGAATTGGTAAACAATCAAGTTGCGGACTACCAAATTGAACCTAATAGTAAAAATTGGGGATATTTAGAAGTGAATTTTGCTATGGATAGAATGCCTATGAATATTTTTGCGGGTTCAGAAAGTTCAAGAGCAATTACTAGAGAAGAAACAGCATATATTATTAGTAATTTGTTTAAAGGAATAGAAGGAACGGAAAAAGTTCAAATTTCAGATATAAATAACTCAAAGTTTCAAGCGGAAGTACAAAATCTTGTCGCAGGTGGAATAATAAGTGGCTTTCCTGATGGATCGTTTAAGCCGAAACTACAAATTACACGAGCAGAACTTACGAGTCTTTTATTTAAAATTATAAGAATGGATTCGCCATCATCTACAAATGAAAATGAATCTACTATAGATTTAATAAATAATAAAGGTGAATACGAAAATAATATAGACGAACAAAAAACAATAGAAACAAATAAAGCTCAGTTAAATAATGAAAAATTCAAATATACAAACAATTTTACAGAACTTTTTAATAGTGGTAAAATAATTGATTTTGATGAACTTAGAGATGAATTTATGTATCTACTAAATCAAGAGAGAGAAGCAAATGGAGTGGCTCCTCTTACGCTTGGAGAACATCTTAGAAGAGGAACAGAGACAAGGGCAATCGAACTTGCTGAAAATGATTATCACCGAACGGGAAGGAATTATGACCAATCACACAAGAGACTAGATGGAGTAAGAAGTTTTAGAACTGCTTTTGATTATTTACCTTCTTATGATAGGTGTAATGGTTGTTCACTCGGAGAGAATGTTTTGGTTTATACTTACACTCCTGGGAATGAAAAGTATAGTGCTCAAGATCCGAAGTATATTAATGATGTAAAATTTATAGCAAAGTATTTATTTGACATATGGAAAGGTAGCGAAGGACATTACAGAAACATGATGAGCAGTAGTTATAACACCACTTGGCTGGACGTAAAAGTCAGCGGTGTGATATATAATTATGGTACAAAAAAGAAGGATTATCCATTACACACAATCCTTGCTGTTCAAATATTTGACTCGGAAAAATAAAATAAATCAATATCTATGAATTTAAAGAAGACCATGTTCATAATTGGTCTTCTTTTTTATTAAATTATTAAAATATCCATTAATCTTATGCCTTAAATCACAAATGATGAATTGTTAATAGTTAATATGTCATAAACAATAAATAATATTATTTTTTAACGAAATTTTACTTGAATTAGAGTAAATTTGATGTTATAATTAAAATTGACTTAAAAAATTATTTGGAGGTATTTATGAAGAGAATAATTTCATTGACACTTGTACTCTTGATGATGATTACATTTGTGCCAGTTCTTAAAGCTGAAGAAACAGCAAAAATAACTGGCATATCAATTGATGGTCAGGATCAAGGTTTAAATGCTGAGAAGAAAATATCAAAAAGCGGAGGCACTTTGAATGTCATTGTATTGAGTGAGAACTTAGATGACCTAAAGTGTTTGCTTGACTATGGGAACGGAACAAAGCCAGTTGAATCATATGGAGTTGACGTATTAAGTTATAGCAAAAGGAAATTTAAATCAGGTTTTATGTTAACAATCGATTTTCCAGCTAATGTTGGTGAGGAAGATAAAGAATATTTATTTAGATTTAAAGCTACAACTTTTAACGATGCAAGCTTAAAAGTCATAGTTTCTGGAAAAGAAGATTCTGGTGAACCAAGCCCAGAACCTAATCCAAGTCCAAATCCTGAACCAAAGCCAAATCCTGAACCAAAACCAGGAGAAGATACTAATAAAGCACAAATTCTTGGCTTGGATATGGGTGATGAAAAGCTAGTTAAAACATTTACCGATGGCATAAAAAAAGAAGGTAAATCTTATAAATTTAAGGTTAAAACTAAGAATGTTGATACTATAAAAACATATTCTATAATGGAATATAATGGGTTGAAGAGATTCAATCCGGCTGATATCACTTTAAATGTGGGGGGAATTTTAAACAATGAAGCTGAAGTAGAATTGATAGTATCTGCAAACAAAGCTGATTCATGCAAAAAATATGAAATATTTATCGGATATGATGGCGGAATTAATTCATATAATGATGGTGTTAAGCTAAGTATAGAGATAGATGGAACAAAGAATATGTGCGGTGCGGATCCTGGTAATACTGAAGATCCTATTGAGAGAGTCGCTACTATCTCACGCATTAGTGACACTGAAGATATTAAAGATGACGTTTTAAAGATGGAGATTGACTCAAAAGAGCAAGATAAGAAAGTTTACTTAACACTTATTAACGGCGACATCTTAAAAGACGGTGAATTAGACGCTATTGTAAAGAAAGATGGGGTTATTGATAATTCAATTAAAGCTGTTTTTACAGGAGAAAAGAATTCGAGAATTGCGAATATTTCATTTACTGAAAATAATACAGATAAAGATATAACTTATGAAGTAACTTTTAGAATCAAAAATAAAATTCAAAAAAATAAAAAAGTTACTATAGTACAAAAGAAGAAGTCCCAAGAAGAAAAAGAAGCTAGTATTGAGCTATTTACTTTAACAAATGAGAACATTCCTCTAAGTGGTGGCTCATTAAGAGCTTCAGTTTTTGGAGAAAACATTGAGCTAAGTAAGTTAAGCCTAAAAGTCTTTGATGGAGCTAATGATGTGAGTGGCTCTGTAACAATAGGCGCTTTTGATGGTAGAGACAACGTTGCAACAAGTGATATCACTTTCAAGGAAAGCAAAGAAGACAAATCTTACACTATAAAGCTATATTATGCTGATGAAGAAAAAATGACTGCAAACTTAGTTCAAAACAAGTACGGCAGCAACAACGAGTCTATAAATTTCCAAGCAAATAGAATATTTAAAGCTGGAAATAAGATTATAACTGAGTTTACTCATGATATATTTGAGGCTTATCCAAATGCATTGAAAGATAATACTCAGATAGCTTTCGATGGTACTGCAAAGGTCGAAAAACATGAAAGTAAGTATCTAAAAGCTGAGCCTACATTTGAAAAACTTACAGCTGCTGATACAGTTGAAATTCAAGGCAATAAGATAATTGTTACCTTAGCAGAAGAAAGAGAGTTTAAGAATGCACCAAAGATTAGATTCGGTTTTAGAACATTCAAAAATCCTGAAGGAATATACAACGGTAGGAAAGACAATAAGATAAACAGCTACTTTATTCAAGATGGTAACGGCATCATCTTGTCAGCTGACTTCATGAGTGACAAGGTATTCACTTCTGATGGAGGAGATGTTGAGCTTAAGATTCATGGTATAGAGCTAAGCGATGCCAAAAATGTTGACAGCCACACTAGAGTAAAGATTATCAAGATGAAAAATCTTAAGAAAGAAAGCGAACAAACAGAAGTTCCTTACACTTTAGAAGGCAAGGGAACTGAACAAACACTGAAGTTTACACTTCCAAAAAACACTTCTAAGAGAACTGAATCATACACAATTTTGCTATCTACTGATGGACGTGTATACGTTTCTGACGTTAATGCAACTGCTAACGACAGAGCAAACCTGCTTGTAGTTTCTGTTTTACCTGAAGGTAAAAATAAAGATGATATGACACTTGGCTTTGTAAGAATTCAAAGTTACGGTACAAATGGAGGAAGCACGGAAAAGCCTGATTTAACTCATACTACTCCACCTCTAGGACAAGAAAGCAAGAAGACTTGGCTTACTATCTATGGTACAAATCTTAAGAATCCTATGACAAAGGTAAGAGCCAAGGCTGAAGTCCCAGCTGGTAGCGAAAAATACGTATATTGGTACCCAGTTAATGAAGGTACTCAAGACAGTGGTGACAAGTTCATCATGGTTGGTGTAAGCAAGGGACTTTACGGCAAGGACAATGTACAAATGCTAGAAGTTATTGCACCTCGTGGATACAGAGGAAACATAAATTACACATATGAAATTGCCATAGATGGTGTAAACTACGATACAGAGCTTACAACTACGGTAACACTTCTTGACGATGGCGAAGACCAAGGTATAAGAAAGAAACATGAAGAATATGTTCGTGATCTTCCTATAAAGTACGAAGATGAAAGCGGCAAAGAAATCAAGGCTGCTGAAAGCATCTATGTAATGAAGAACATGCCTCTAAGAGTTGTTGGCATAGATAAAGCACCTCAAATCGATGGCTATAAGTATAAAGAGTTAAAGGGCTTAAACAAAGACCTAAACAAAGAATTAGCTAAGATTGACATGCTTAGAAAGCTAGCAGAAGATGGAACTATAACAGCAGAAGAAAGACAAGAGCTTGCAAAACTTGAACAATGGGTTAAGGATCATAAGGACATTGAGTTTGACACAGTTATTGGTGATATAAAAGAATTAGTTTTCGTTTATGAAAAAGAAGAATATGTCGATATACCTGATCCATTATTCCTAAAAGTTATAAACAAGAACTTGGATCCAAATCGTCCTGACAATCAAAAAGTTACTAAGAAAGAGATGGAAAGCTTGACATTGATCTCTCATTGGCTAGATAATGACGGCAAGCCTGGAATTAAAGAGGATGCTAAGAAATCAATACTTGGAACTCCAAAGAGCTTAGAAGGTACAGATGAGTTTAAATTCATGATAAGCTATGGAATTAAGAGTATAGAAGGCATACAATACGCTAAGAATCTTAAACAATTAAAGTTAAATGAAAATGAAATTAGTGATATAAGCTACTTAAAAGACTTAGATAAGCTTGAATACTTGGAAATTTCGAGAAATAGAATTGTTGATTTAAAGCCGCTTGAATGTTTGACTAATCTTACTTTCTTAAAGCTATACAACAACTGGATAGAAGATCTTACACCAATAAAAGGGCTAACTAATTTAACAGGTCTTGACGTGCATAATAATGTAAGACAAAAGATGATAGATGGGAAGAGAGTCAATAGTCACGGTATAAGTGATATATCTATGCTAAAAGATTTGACTAAGCTTAACTTCTTAGACGTATCAGCTAACAATTTAAAAGAAGTATCTGTTATTAAGATGTTCCCAGATATAAAAGATATGGACCTTTCAGGCAACCACATCGAAACATATGAGGGCCTTGGCGAATATATTGCAGGTAAGTATATGCAAGTTGGAATGGGAATTGGAAGTCTGAACTTCTGGGCACAAAGCGTTACAGAAGATGAGCCAATAAAAGTAAGTGGAAAAGAACTTGAATTTGATAATAAATACAAAGGCTACAAGGAGCTATTCACAACATTAATCAAGAAAATGAATGAAGATGAAGAGCCTAGCGATGAAGATGCGTTACAAATGGCTCAAGAGTATACTAAGGTAGAAACAAACTTAGATGGAGTAGATGCAAGCTATGATTTAAAAACAAATAAGATTAAATTAAATTTAAGTGATGATTTCTTAAAAGAAAATAAAGATAAGCTAGTAAATGCACAAATTAAGTTTACATTTGCTGATGCGTACCAATGGAGTTTAAACGTAAAACTTGACTTAAGGGAAGAAAAATCGGAACCACAACCTGAACCTGAACCGGATCCACAACCACAACCTGAACCGGATCCACAACCACAACCTGAACCGGATCCACAACCGGTGCCGGATTATGATGTAGTTGTAAGACCGAGACCTGGACGTAGACCGGATAAAAACGAAAAGAAAGAGGAAATAAAGCCGGAAGACAAGAAGGAAGTTAAGACTGAAGAAAAACAAGAGGCTAAGGCTGAAGAAAATACTATTCTAGAATCAATCGTAAAAGAAACTCCGCTCGATGTTAAAGAGCCGACTTTACCTGTCAATTTAAAGGATATCCCTAATGACGACTTCGGCGTAGCTATAAAGAATATGGTCAGTCGTGGAGTTCTTGTTGGAACGAGTGAAAAAGAATTTTCTCCTGATCTTTCGATTTCAAGAGCGATGGTAACTGAAGTATTTAGAAGATTGGCAACGGATAAAAACGCTGGGGAAAATGTAAAATTTGAAGACGTTAAGGACGATGCCTGGTATGCTGAGTCAGTTAAGTGGGCTGCTTTCATGAATATTATTAAAGGATATGAAAATGGTACCTTTAAGCCAAATCAAAAAGTCACAAGACAAGAATTTGCTATAATGATTTGCAGGATGCTAGATGCTTTCAAAATAGAATTACCAAAGGGTAGTAAAGTTGATTTAACTCAATTCGGAAGTTTGGAAAATTGGAGTAAAGATGCTGTTATACGAGTACTTCAAGAAGGTTTATTAAAAATTGAACCGAACGGAGAATTCGGTCCTAAGAGTCTTGTAAGTAGAAAGGAGCTTGCATTGGTACTTGATAAGATTGTAAAATTTACAATGAGCAAATAAATTATTGTTAAACAACATGGAGACTTGAGAAAATCAGGTCTCTTTTTGTTTGAAAATATTTTTGGTTTACTATATAATTAGTCTATAGACTAATGGTATTAGGAGAATTTATATGAATAGAAATAGAATAATTATTTTAATTTTAATTGCATTATTTATTTTGGGTTGTAAAAAGCCACAGGAAGCTAAAGAACCGGAGAATGTTACGCCGATAAAGGTCGGAGTTTTGGATCACGGATACTACAGCGATAAAAGTTTTGTGGATAAGGTTGTTTCGAGTTTAAATAATAATTTTAATATTGATGCAAAAAAGCTTACAATAGATGAAACACAACATTTTAATTTGGAAGATTCGGAATTAGTTTTCGGTATCGGGACTGTTATGAACGAATTTTTTCCTGCGATTTGTGACAAGTATCCTGAGAAGAATTTTGTTCTTATAGATTCAGTTTTAAAAGAAAAACGTGAAAATTTGAAGGAAATTGCAATAAAGCGAGAGGATGCAGCATTTCTTGCCGGAGTTATAGCTTCTAAGGTTTCTGAAAACAGAAAAGTTTTATTTGTCGGTGGAGAGAAAATCCCTTTAGTTGAAAGCGTGGAATATGGTTTTAAGAGTGGAGTAAATTATCTTGAAACGGAAAGTCCGATTGATTTTAATGTGGATTATTTAAGTTCTTTTCATGATGTCGATGCTATGAGTGAACTTTTAAATAGCTTTAAGAACGGTGGGGCGGATGTTGTTTTTAGTGTTTCAGGAGATGCGGATATAAAAGACGATGACGCAAGTTATAAGTTAATAAAGTTTGATGATTATTTGGCGAAGGGGTCGTTGAGACCGGATATTTCAATAATGGTGGATTATGGGCGAGTAATTAAAAAGTTTATGGAAAGCGGGGAGCCGAATTTTTCGGAGTATTCTTTAGAAGATGATGTAGTTTTCGTTGATGTAAAGAATTATTTGGATGAGGAAGGCTTGAAAACTGTAGATGAAATAAAGAATGACATTATTAGCGGAAAAATTTTAGTTCCATATGATTCCGAGTCTTATAAGCTTTATATTAATAAAAATTTAAAATAAATTTGTTAAAAAGAGAGATAAATTAGAACCTGTGTAATTAATTTATCTTTTTTTATTTATATTCAAACATTAGAAAATTTAATCAATCTATGGTATAATATATGTGTAAGAGCACATTTAGATTTGTGCAAAAGATTTCCATTTGGAAACGAATTTTTAAGGAGGAACTTAAATGAAAGTTGGTATTAATGGCTTTGGCCGTATTGGACGTGATGTAGCAAGAATTCTTTTGGAAGGAAAACATCCTGAATTAGAATTGGTTCACATAAATGCAAGCGGTAATCTTGATGATTTAGCTCATTTATTCAAATATGACTCAATTTATGGGAAATTGCCTCATGAAATAGAAGCGACTGAAAACGGATTTGTTATTGACGGTAAAAGCATTAATTTCACTCAAGAACGTGACCCTGAAAAGATTGACTGGTCAAAAGATGGAGTTGAGATTGTTATTGACGCAACAGGTGCTTTCAAGGATATGGAAGGTCTTGGTAAACATCTTCGTGGCACTGTTAAGAAGGTTATTTTGACAGCTCCGGGCAAAAAATTGGACAATACAATAGTTATGGGTGTAAATGATGACACTTATGACAAAAATACACAAAATATAATTTCAAATGCAAGCTGCACAACAAACTGTTTGGCACCTGTTGCAAAAGTTATCGAAGATGAATTCGGAATCGAAAGAGGTCTTATGACAACTGTACACGCATATACGGGAGACCAAATGCTTTTGGATAGCAGACATAAAAAAGATAGAAGAAGAGCAAGAGCTGCGGCATTGTCTATGATTCCTACAACAACAGGAGCTGCAAAGGCTGTTGCACTTGTTATTCCTTCACTTGAAGGAAAATTAACCGGTTATGCACTTCGCGTTCCGACACCGACTGTTTCAGTAGTTGACGTTGTTTTAGAACTTAAAAAATCTGCAACGGTTGAAGAAGTTAACAATGCTCTTAAAAAAGCTGCAAACGGTAAGATGAAGGGAATATTGGGATATACAGAAGAAGAATTAGTTTCTGTAGACTTTACAGGAGATGAGAATTCATCAATTGTTGATTCAAAACTTACTCTTCAAATGGGAGACAATATGTTCAAAATTGTAGCATGGTATGACAACGAATGGGGTTATTCAATGCGTGTTGTAGACTTGGCTCAAATGGTTGCAAAAGCGGAAAAATAAAAATGAAAAAGATAGTAACGGATTTAAAAGTCGAAGGAAGAAGAGTTCTTGTCAGAGTAGACTTTAATGTTCCTATGAAAGATGGAGAAATTACAGACGATTTTCGTATAAGATCTTCACTTAAAACAATAAAGTATTTGATAGATCAAAAAGCTCGCGTTATTCTTATGAGCCATTTGGGAAGACCAAAGGGTGAATATAAGAAAGAATTTTCGCTTGCACCTGTAAAGACAAGACTTGAGGAACTCTTGGGACAAGATGTTGTTTTTATTGAAGCAACGACTCCTGCAGATGAGTTGACAATTGCTGCAAGTGAAAACTTGAAGAACGGGGAAGTCATGCTTCTTGAAAACACAAGATTTTCACCGGGAGAAGAAAAGAATGATCCGGAATTTGCAAAACTTTTGGCAAAGCATGCTGATTATTTTGTAAATGATGCTTTCGGTACAGCCCACAGAGCTCATGCTTCGAACGTTGGAGTTTCAGAACTGATGCCTTCTGCTGCAGGTTTTCTTGTAGCAAAAGAAATTGAGTATATAAAAGATAATCTTGACAATCCAAAAAGACCTTTTGTTGCAATTCTCGGTGGGGCAAAAGTTTCCGATAAAATTGGTGTCATAGAAAATCTTTTAAATAAAGTAAACGCAATTTTGATCGGCGGAGCAATGGCAAACACATTTTTGAAGGCAAATGGATATGACATGGGTAAATCGCTTGTTGAAGATGACAAAGTTGAGCTTGCAAAATCGCTAATTGAAAAAGCCAAAGAGGCTAGAGTTGATTTAGTCTTACCGGTTGATGTTGTGGTCTCCGAAAGTTTAGATAAGCCAAAAGATGTAGAAACGGTTTTGCTTGAAGATATACCTAAAGATACTATGGCACTTGATATTGGAAAGATGACTATAAATCTATTTGCAGACAAGATTAAAAAGGCAAAGCTTGTTATTTGGAACGGTCCAATGGGCGTGTTTGAAAATGAAAAGTTTAGCAAAGGAACTTTTGAAATTGCAAAAGCTGTTGCAGAATCTGATGCGATTTCGATTATTGGCGGCGGAGACAGTGCTCTTGCTGTAAAACTTTCGGGATATGAAGACAAAGTGTCTCATGTTTCAACGGGCGGCGGAGCAAGTCTTGAAATGATGGAGGGAAAAGAGCTTCCTGGTATCGCTGCAATTAGTGATAAATAAAGGTGATAGTTTGAGACGTAAAATTTTAGCGGCTAATTGGAAGATGAATATGAGAAGGGATGAAGCAAAATCCCTTCTTTCATCTATAAATAAAATGAAGATTAAAGATGGAAGGGAGGAAATTATTTTTGTCCCTTCTGTTTATCTCGAAATGTGCGAAAACGCATTAAAAGATACAAATGCATGTTATGGTGCTCAAAATGTATATTCGAAAGAAAAAGGAGCGTTTACAGGCGAAATAAGTGCACTTCAAGTTAAAGACTTCGGTGCGAAATATGTTCTGGTTGGACACAGCGAGAGAAGAACTATTTTTAATGAAGACGGCGATTTTTTGAATGAAAAAATAAAAATGATTCTTTCTGCAGGCTTAACACCGGTTTTATGTGTCGGTGAGCCGCTTTCTGAGAGAGAAAATAAAACTTATGAAGCTTATTTATATAAAGAGCTAAAAGAAGCTATGAGTGGTGTTTCAATTGAAGACGCAAAAAATATTATTTATGCTTATGAACCGATTTGGGCAATTGGCACGGGTAAGACTGCAAAAATCGGTGAAATCAAAAAAACTCTTGAGTTTTTAAGAAATACACTCGACTATATGTATGATGGTGTTAAAGAAGACGTTCATTTACTATATGGCGGAAGTGTGAATAAGGAAAACATTGATGAAATAATTAATACTGATCATGTGGATGGAGTTTTAGTAGGCGGAGCTTCGCTCAAAGTGGATGATTGGGAAAGAATTCTAAATTGTGAGGTGAAATAAATGAGTTATATCTTAGATGTACATGCAAGGGAAGTATTGGATTCTAGAGGAAATCCAACTGTTGAAGTAGATGTTGTTACGGAAAATGGAGTAATTGGTCGAGCAATGGTTCCAAGTGGGGCTTCTACGGGTATTCACGAAGCTTTGGAACTTCGCGATAAAGATAAATCACGTTATGGAGGAAAGGGTGTTTTAAAGGCCGTTTCAAATGTAAACGATGTGATTGCACCGGAACTTATTGGACTTTCTATATTTGAACAAACACTGATTGACAGAGTTTTAATTGAACTTGACGGCACAAAATCAAAGGAAAAACTTGGGGCAAATGCTATTTTAGGCGTAAGCATGGCAGTTGCTAGAGCTGCTGCAAATGAACTACAAATGCCGCTTTATAAATATATCGGTGGAGTCAACGCAAAGACTCTTCCGGTTCCGATGATGAATATTTTAAACGGCGGAGAACATGCAAACAACAATGTAGATATTCAAGAATTCATGATTTTACCAGTCGGTGCTAAGAGTTTTAAAGAAGCTTTAAGAATGGGTGCTGAAATATATCACGAATTAAAAAATGTTTTAAAGGACAAGGGACTTCAAACGGGTGTAGGTGATGAAGGTGGATTTGCACCGGATTTAAAGTCAAATGAAGAAGCACTTGAAGTTATTGTTTCTGCTATTGAAAAAGCAGGATATAAACCGGGAAAAGACATTTATCTTGGACTCGATGTTGCATCTACAGAGTTTTATAATGCCGAAAAGAAAATTTATGAAATGAAGGGTGAAGGGAAATCATATACAGTTTCAGAGCTCATTTCGTACTATAAAAAGCTTATTGATAAGTATCCTCTTATTTCAATTGAAGACGCATTTGCAGAAGACGATTGGGAAGCTTGGGAAGAATTTACAAAAGAAGTTGACGGTAAAATCCAACTTGTTGGCGACGACTTGTTTGTAACAAATACAGAGAGACTTGAAGACGGGATAAAGAGAAATGTTGCAAATTCAATTCTAATTAAGTTAAATCAAATCGGAACTCTTACAGAAACCATTGATGCTGTAAAAATGGCTATGAAAGCAGGATATACTGCCGTCATAAGTCATAGATCAGGAGAAACTGAAGATAGTTTTATTGCAGATTTGGCTGTTGCATTAAACGCAGGACAAATTAAGAGCGGGGCTCCTGCAAGAACTGATAGAGTTGCAAAATATAATGAACTTCTAAGAATTGAAGAAGAACTTGGCGATGATGCTGAATATCTTGGATTAAAGACATTCTACAACATAAAATAATCTAAAACCTTCGGTTCATCCGAGGGTTTACATAAGAAGCTTGACACGATATATTTAAATATGGTAAAATAAATATATCGCGAAGGAGGAACTATGCACAAAGTTATAAAGAATGTACTAAGAGTAACGGGTGCTGTTGCCGTATTGGCACTTGCAACGTTTGACACAGGTACTATAATTAACCCGGTACAAGTAACTACGCCGAGCGGAAAACAAACGTCATTTACTGACGGCGAAAATGTTGAAATAAAAGAAACTAAGTCTGAGGGATATGTTGTAGTAAAAAATAATGAAAATGTCCTTGTTACTAAGAACAATATTCTTCTTAAAGAAGTAGTTTCAAGTAATATTGTAGTTAAGAGAATCACAGCTCTCAAGAAAGATAAAAATACAGATGATGCGATAAGATTTTTACTTGAAGATGAAGAGCTTAGTGTGATAAAAAACGAAGGTCAATTTTCATTGGTTAAAACTGAAGACGATCTTACAGGATATGTTCTTTCTGAAGATATATCCGTATCAGTTATGCCAAAAATAAACCTTGGATTTATTAAGAATGCTTTTGTATATGGCGGACGCCAATACAACAAAGATGATGCTGTAATTGTTCGTGATTATGAAAATGGGAATTTTATTTGTCTTGATAATGCTGGAAACATTCTTGCAATTCAAAAAGATAATATCAGATTTCAAGATGAATTCCTTAATAGAAGCGATGATGAACTTAATAGAGTCAACATTGCAGAATCAAACAATCTTGTTTCAATAGCAAAATCACAGCTTGGGAAACCTTATGTATTTGGTTCATCAGGTCCAAGTTCGTTTGACTGCAGCGGTTTTACTACATTTGTTTTTAGACAAATGGGTATTAAATTGCCAAGAACAAGTGTTTCACAATCAAGATTTGGAAAACCTGTTGACAAGGCAAACCTTCAAGTTGGAGACTTGTTATTTTTCAATACATCAGGAGCAGGAGTAAGTCACGTTGGAATTTATATCGGAAATGGGCAATTTATTCATTCTGCTTCAGGGATAAATCCAGGCGTTGTTATTGACAAATTAAATTCAAATTATTATATCAGAACTTATGTTAATGCAAGAAGAGTTTTATAAATTAAAAGCGGATTAGTCCGCTTTTTTATTTTAATGGAGGTATTTATGAAAGAGTTGAGAGGAAAGATAGTAGCAGATAAGCTAAAAGCTGAATTAAAAAAGAGAATTGAAGTCTTAGAAAACAAAAAAGTTAGTCCAACGTTAGCAATTGTTAGGGTTGGGGAAAATGATTCGGACATTTCGTACGAAAGGGCAATTTTAAAAGTTTCGGAATCCATTGGTCTTCACACAAAACCAATAGGGCTACCGGTATCAATTACCACTGATGAACTAATTGCTGAAATAGAAAAGTTGAACGCTGACAAAAAAGTTCATGGAATTTTAATGTTTAGGCCACTTCCAAAATCTATTGATCAAGAAAGAGTTGTAAATGTTGTCGCACCTGAAAAAGATGTTGACGCAATGAATCCGGTAAATCTTGAGAAGATATTTGAAGGTGACAAGAGCGGCCTTGAACCGGCAACACCGCGTGCTGCTGTTGAAATGATAAAAGGTCACGGATACAATCTTGACGGCAAGGAAGTTGTCGTTATTAATCGTTCTATGGTTGTTGGAAAACCGCTTTCTATGATGCTTCTTTCGGAGAATGCAACTGTCACGATTTGTCACAGTCACACAAAGGATTTAAAGAACCACACTAGAAGAGCGGATTTTGTTATAACCGCATTGGGCAGACCTGCATCACTTGACAAATCATATTTTACAAATGATTCTATTGTAATTGACGTTGGAGTCGGAACAACAGAAGACGGAAAATTGTCGGGTGATGTAAACTATGAAGAAGTTAAAGACTATGTACAAGCAATTACACCTGTACCGGGTGGAGTAGGCTCAATTACAACTACGATTCTTCTTTCGCAAGTTGTAAAAGCATGCGAACAACAAACAAACAAATAAATTGATTTTTACTCACCGTTCATGCGGTGAGTTTTTGTATTTATATCTATAAAATAATTTAGATTGATTTTTATAATATTAAATTGTATAATTATATTATACAATTTATCATATTGGAGGTAAGTATGAAAAAATTTATTTGTATTTTGGCAGCATGTATTGCCATATTGATTTCAAGCAATTACTCAAAGGCTGAAGGTTACAACTTGTTTATTGACGGTGAGCAAAAACAAGCTGATGTTATCATGGAAAACTCAAGAACATTTGTGCCGCTTCGTTTTATTTCAGAAACTATGGGATACAAGGTTGATTATGATGCTAAAACAAAGAGTATCACAATTACAAATGGCACACAAACTTTGGAGCTTAAAGTCGGCGCAAATGAATATGTAAAAGATGGAGTAAAGGGGTTTATGGATGTAAAGACACTTATTAGAAATGACAGAACATTCGTTCCACTCAGATTCTTCGGTGAGGCTTTTTCTAAAACAGTCGGTTGGGATCAAGCATCCGGCTCTGTTTACATCGGAGTAAAACCTGAAAAATTCCCTATGCCTAAAACAAACGAATACACAGCAAAAGAATTTCCTAAATTCGGCATAAAATTGATTTTACCACCGAAATTTGATGACAAAATGTTCATTAAGGAATCTAATGATGGCAAGAGTCTTGAAATTAGAAGCAAATTTGTTGAAGCATACAAAAAAGATGAAGGCTTCGTCCAATCATATTATTTGAGTAACACATATAATCCGGAATATGAAGATATGGGAATGAAGGTTGAATTTTATTCGAAAAATAAATATTTGATCAAGCAATCCAGCATGGACTTTTTCACATCGAGTGGAGTATATTATGACGATATGAGGGAATGCTTTAAAATTGCGGACCAAATTATTATTGTTCCACTAGCACCGGCTTTACCGGAAGGAAAGAATGTAAGCGCAGATGTTAAAAACGGAAATCTTGTATATAAATTTGGAAATCCACAAGTAACAGTTGAAGTTCCTTTAAAAAATCTAAAAGATGTCAGGGTTAGATTATATGAAATTGGACTTGGATTCTATGACTTAAAAAATAGCTCCGGTGCAGGCGGAAGACTTTTTGATATAGTCCAATTTAAAGGCGAATCGGAATCTCCGAATAATTTGTTGTCAGTTGATAACGGTATGTCGCTTAGAAAAACAGGCCCTAGTGATGTACAATACAGAGACGATGTTCCTGAACTCAAAAAATCTTATTTCGACAAGATGACACTTTTGGAAAATTCTGTTGTTGTTAAAGTCGGAAATAAAACATTGAAACCGAATAAGAGAATATAATTAAAAATTAAAAATAATTGAAATATTAATTCAGTAAAAATGCAGGTAATATGCCTGCATTTTTTAGTGTATATTTTTAAAATAATTAATTTATTTAATTTTATATCTGCAAAAATTGTATAATTAATGCTATAATCATCATATATATTCTGTTATAAATAATCGTACGCTTATAATAATTAGCAAATAATGGCGAAATTCTTTAATACATATCAGCTAATGATTATCTAAAACACGAATTTTAATCATTTTGATTTAAGAATTATATTTGTGGGTATAAACAAGGTTAGAAAAGGTCAGAAATAATTTGATGATAAATTAAAGAAAGGGGTTGAGATTTTTGGCAGGATTATCTAATTCAATTGAAGATTTTTTGAATAAGCTTTTAGACGATAATGAAGGGATTGTTGAGCTCAGAAGGAACGAACTTGCCAATGACTTTAATTGCAGTCCATCGCAAATTAACTATGTTTTACAAACCAGATTTCAACCGACAATGGGATATTATATTGAATCGAGACGAGGCGGCGGAGGTTATATTAAGATTGAAAGGGTTGAAATTCATGTTCACAATGGATTTTTTGAAGAGCTGTTGGATAGTATAGGTGATTCTATTACTTTAAATGCAAGTGAACAAATCATAGATATGTTAAGTTCATATTCTATTATAGATAAAAAGGAAGAAAATTTACTCAAGGCGGCTATTGAGGAAAGAGCGCTCGATATTAAGGGGCAAGACAGAAATGTTTTGAGAGCAACTTTACTTAGAAATATGTTGCTTGCGGTTTTCAAGGAGATTGATTATGAAGAATAGAAATTTATATAATGACGCAAATGGTGGTGAAAATCACAATAGAGTAGATGTTAATGTTGTTCTTTCCGATGATATTATGAAGTTCTTGAAGGGGCTAGAAAAGTTGGCATCAGATGGGGATGAAGATAGCAATGAAAAAGAGTGTCCGAAATGCCACAGAAAGTGGGCGGATATAAGTCTTAGGATGGCTGTTGGATGCGAGGTTTGTTATAAAGTGTTTAAGAAGGAAATTTCAGAAGCAATGAAAAATAGAAATCTTTATCCTATGCTTCAAAAAAGAGATGAGTTTGCGGCTTTAAAACGCGATCTTGAGGTAGCGATAAGACTTGAAGAATATGAGAAAGCCGAAGAGATTAAGAAAAAACTTGAGGAGGCGGCACATGGTAATTCAAGGATATAGTTTTGACTTTTTTAGAAATTTAAGGGGTTATAAATATCCGTCAGAACTTACTTTGGAAGAGAAAAATGCAGTGAGAAATACTTTTCTTTCAGAAATTTCAAAGCTTACAATTCCATTAAGATATGTTCCTTCATATTTTGCACAAAAAGGTGAAGTGGATTCTTTCGTGGAGAAAAATCTATTATCAATGGGTGTTTCCAATGAAGATGCAAGTATTTTATATGATGATAAATCAAAAATAATAATTACTATTAATGATACGGAACACTTATCATTTAGCGGTTATACTTTGGATAATCCTGTGAAGAAGTATGAGGAATTAAATGGATATTTGAGGATTATGTCAGAAGATTTGGCTTTTCAAAAAGATAGAAATTTCGGATATTTATCGAGTCAAATTCCTCTTTGTGGAAATGGATTTATGATTGATTCAATCGTTCATATTCCGGCACTTATGAATTCTAACAAGGTAATGTATATGGTAAATAAAACTATGAGAAGGCCTGGTGCACTTTTGATTCCGTATTCAGATAAGGCTGCAGCAAGTGCATTTTTTATAGTTAGATGTATTTCAAAAACAGAACCGTATAAGGATATAAATTTTATAGAAAATATTGTGTCCGAGCTAGAAGTAAAAGAAAGAGCCGAAGCTTATGAACTAGGACAAAATCAAAATTTTATGGAGTTTTTGGCAGATAGGGTTGAATCGGCAAGAAATAGCGGAAGAATTAGTACCGGTGATTTTTTGAGAACCGTTGATGATATTATACTTTTTAGAAAAATCATGGGCGATGAAGTACAAGGCGAGAAAATCAGAAATGTTCTAATAAAAACACAAGGCACGAATATTTCTAATATGAATTTTAAACACAATGAAATCGAAGAATATTTTTATTCTTTGCTATTTGAGGATAAGGAGGGATTAAATGCTTGATTTTTCAAGGTTTGATAAAATCGCAAGAGAGGTAATAGAGTTCAGCGAAGAAGAGGCTAGAGCGTTAAAGGCTGATGTTGTCGGCACTCATCACATTCTCCTTGCTGCCCTGAAAAGAACAGATGCTGAAATTATAAACGTTTTAGCAAGATATGGACTTGATTATAATAGATTTTACAATGGACTTGTTGATATAGTGGGAATCGGTGATAGTGAGAGGGTTCAAGGAACAACACCTGGGTATAGGAGAGTCGTTACAAGAGATGTAAAAAGGCTTGCGGCTTTGATGCGAGAAAATATGGTCACTCTTGATGTACTTGTTACCGCAGCGATAAGTGATAATACAGATATTACTGATATGGTATTGAGAAGTCTTGACTTTGACAAACGGCTATTCATAAGAAATATGCTTAATCAGGGCGATGAAGAAATGGGCCCGGACGGTCCAAACATGTCGGATGAAGAAATTTTTGAAAATTATACTACAAATTTAAATGAAAAGGCAAAGAGTGGAGAGATTGATCCTGTTATAGGACGTGAAAAAGAAATCTCTAGGATGGTTGAAATTTTGTCGAGAAGGACAAAAAACAATCCGACGCTTATCGGCGAGCCGGGAGTTGGTAAAACGGCTGTTGTTGAAGGTCTATCTGAAAAAATTGTATCAGGAGATGTCCCATACTATTTAAAAGATAAAATCATTTATAAGGTTGATTTGACAATGCTTGTTGCAGGAACAAAATATAGAGGGGACTTTGAAGATAGAATTAAAAAACTTCTTGAAAGGGCAAAAAATGACGATACAGTCATTCTATTTATTGATGAAATTCATAATATTGTCGGTGCCGGTGGATCCGAAGGAAGTCTGGATGCTTCGAATATTTTAAAGCCTTATCTTGAAAGAGGTGATATTCAAATCATCGGAGCAACCACATTTGATGAATACAGAAAATATATAGAGAAAGATTCTGCACTTGAAAGACGGCTTCAAACCATAACTGTTGAAGAACCTACAGTTGATGAAACTATAAAGATTTTGAAAGGTATAAGAAAGAAATTCGAAGAATATCACAGGGTTAAGATTACGGATGAGGCACTTGTTGAGGCAGTAACTCTCTCTGAAAGATATTTAACAGAAAGATTTTTACCGGACAAAGCAATCGACGTCATGGACGAGGCGATGAGCAAAAAGCGAACAAAAGTAAAGGGTGAAGATTCTTCGAAGATTCTTAAAGAACAATTGGAATCTATAATCGAGGAAAAGAAATCAGCAGTTTTAAAACAGGATTTTTTGCGTGCGGCTCGACTAAGAGATGAGGAAAGAATAATAGAGGACAAGATTTCAAAAGACTCGCTCGAAGCTGCAAATAAGTATGAAGTTGTGGACAAGTCGGTAATCGAAGAGGTTGTGTCAACTTGGAGTGGAGTTCCGGTTTCTCAAATGACTGACAATGAACTTTTAAAATTGAGAAATTTTGAGAAGAATTTAAGTGATAGAGTTATCGGTCAAGAGGAAGCAATTTCTGTCATTGATAGAGCTATAAAGAGGTCAAAGGTAGGACTTAAAGACCCGAATCGTCCGATTGGAAGCTTTTTATTTGTCGGACCGACAGGAGTTGGAAAGACTTATCTTGCAAAGAGAATTTCTTATGAGCTATTCGGAGACGAGAATAAAATGACAGTTGTAGATATGAGTGAATTTATGGAAAAACATAGCGTCTCAAAGCTCATTGGTTCGCCTCCGGGATATGTCGGATATGAGGAAGGCGGTAGGCTTACTGAGTCCGTAAGAAAAAATCCGTATCAAGTTATTTTGTTTGATGAAATTGAAAAAGCACATCCAGATATTTTCAATGCTCTTCTACAAATTTTGGAAGAGGGAAGACTCACAGACAGCAAGGGAAAAGTTGTAGATTTTAAAAATACGGTTATAATTATGACTTCAAACGCCGGCACATCTGATTTAAAGAAAAAGAACACATATGGCTTTGGAGGAGGTAATGAAACTGAAAACGAAGCGATAAAGGGCAAGGTAGATAAAGCACTGAAAGAAATGTTTAAACCTGAATTCTTGAATCGTGTCGATGAAATTGTCGTATTTAATACACTCAACCAAGAAGCAGTGAAGAAAATTGTAAATCTTGAAATTGAAAAGATAAAATCAAGAATTAAAGATAAATATGAACTTGAAGTTACGGATGATTTTTTGACTCATGTTGCAAAGGAAGGATATAGTGACACTTACGGTGCAAGACCTATAAAGCGTGTTTTAATGAAGTCGCTTGAAGATGTTATTTCAGAAGAAATTGTCCGCGGTCAAATTCAACCTGGGGATAAAGTTATTCTCGATTTCAAAGATAAAGTTGTGGTAAACAGGGAATAGTATGGCTAAAAATAATTTATTCAGATGCACAGAGTGCGGATATGAATCTGTTGGTAGTTTTGGAAAGTGTCCAGGTTGTGGCAAATGGGGGACAATGGTCGAAAAAGAGCCGGAACCGGTAAAGAGCATAAATGTAAAAGGCAAACGAAATATTGGAAGCGGTGTTGTTTCGAAACTTTCAGAAGTAAAAGGCTTAAATTCTGACAGAGTAATGTCAAAAATAAATGAACTCGACAGAGTTATGGGTGGCGGAATCGTTAGAGACTCCGTCACCATTTTGACCGCACGTCCCGGTGCAGGAAAGAGTACACTTCTTCTGCAGCTTTCAAACAAACTTGGCGAACTTGGCTATAAGGTTTTATATGCAAGTGGTGAAGAAAGCGAAAGTCAAATAAAAAAGAGGGCGGAAAGAATTTTAGATAAAACTTCGGATAATCTTTATGTTATTAGCACAAATAGTCTTAATGAGGTAGACCAAAGTGTTAGAAGCATGTGTATTGATGTTTTGATTGTTGACTCAATACAAACTTTCGTTCTCGATGAATATTTACCAAGTAGGGCCGGAAGCCCTACACAGAGCCTGGAATGTGCATATAAATGCGTTGAAATTGCAAAAGATAAAGAGAATCCGAGAATTGTTTTTCTAGTAGGACAAATGAATAAGGAAGACGAGTTGTCGGGACTTCGTTCTATAGAGCATTTGGTCGACACTGTTTTATATATTGAAGGTGAAAAAGGAGAAGCATTAAGATCTCTTGTTGCTACAAAAAACAGATACGGCTCAACCGGCGAAATGGGATTCTTCCAAATGGAGGACAAAGGACTTATTTCTATTGACAATCCTTCTGAGTATTTTATGACAACGAGAGAAAGTCCGGTCAAAGGTTCTGCACTTGGTGCAATAAAGGAAGGCTCACGACCGATTGTTCTTGAAGTTGAGAGTCTTATGAGCAAGTCTTTCACACCATATCCGTCTAGAATAACGGACTCAATAAAAAAAGATAGTTTAAATATTTGTATTAGTATTCTTGAAGACACAATGAATTTAAAACTTTTTGATCAGAATGTTGTCCTTAAAGCGGTTGGGGGGTTTAGAACATATGATCCGTCTTTAAACTTTGCGATTATTATGAGTATTGCAAGTTCTTATTACGGAAAACCTCTTAATAAAGATGTTGTTTTTATAGGAGACGTTGCTCTTACAGGAGAAATCAGAAAGTCTCAAAGCCTTTCTGAAAAAATTAAAGAAGCTGATAGAACCGGGGTTAGCGAAATTGCAATCAGCGATAGAAATGGGGATTTTAAAGCTACGAATGCAAAAGTGATAAAATTCAAAAATATATCTGACGCAATATCTCATTATTTAAAATAGTTATAGCATTGAAATTTCGATATTTCAATGCTTTTTTTATTGCAATTTATTAATATTTATGTTAAAATGAAAATGTAGTACGTGTTCTTTCGGGAGGAATATATGAAGAAAAAATTTATTTATTTAATTATAATTTTTATTTTTTCATTTGCCGGATGTAAAGACAATAATGAAGATATACTTAGGTTTAAAACGAGTGCAAATGAGATTAATCGAGAGGACATTGTGGAAGAAAAGAGTGAGAAAAAGGACGATCTTTTGATTGTTCATGTTAGTGGAAGTGTTAAAAGATCCGGAGTTTACCAACTTGAAAAGGATAAACGTATTATCGATGCTATTGAAAAAGCGGGTGGACTTTTAGAAGAAGCGGACCCCGATGCATTAAATCTCGCTGAGAAGATTAAAGACGGGATGAAGATCTATGTGCCGAAAAAAGGAGAACAACCTACTGCGGCTGCGGATCTTAAATCTCAAAGTTATATAGATTTAAATTTGGCAACAAAAGAAGAGTTAATGACTCTTCCGGGAGTTGGAGAAAAGACGGCTGATAAAATTATTGCCTATAGGGAGGCACAGCCATTTGAAAAAGTAGATGACTTGTTAAAAGTTTCTGGTTTCGGTAAAAAGAAAATGGAGGCTCTAAAAGGTTTGATTGCTGTTGGAGGGGAAATATATGAGTGATGTAAAATTAACACAATATGCAAAGACAAGCGGCTGAGCGGCAAAAGTCGGTCCCGACATATTGTCGCAAGTTTTGCGAGGAATAACAAAAAATGTAATTTCAGATGATAAATTATTGGTTGGCATAGAGACATCGGACGATGCGGCGGTTTATGATTTAGGAAATGATAATTTGTTAATAACCACTTTGGATTTCTTTACTCCTATTGTTGATGATCCATATACATTTGGGCTCATCGGAGCTGCAAACTCATTGTCCGACGTTTATGCAATGGGCGGATATCCGAAGATGGCTATGAATATTGTGTGCTTTCCAAATTGTTTGCACCCTTCCATTTTACAGGAGATTTTAAGAGGCGGATTCGATAAGATGATGGAAGCGGAATGTCTTTGTGTAGGTGGACATACAGTTCAAGATGATGAGCCGAAGTATGGACTTTCAGTTTCAGGATTCTGCCACAGAAAAGATCTTTTAAGAAACAGTTCTGCAAATGAAGGTGACCTTATTATTATGACAAAGCCAATAGGAACTGGTGTATTAACAACTGCAATAAAAGCAGGTTTTGCAAAGCAAGATGAAATAGATGAAGTTGTTAAGTCGATGAGCACACTCAATGCTTTTGGGTTAAAGGCTATAGAACAAGGTGGTGGAGCAACGGCAGCAACGGATATAACAGGTTTCGGACTTGCAGGACATCTTATTGAAATGCTGGATGGTGCTGATTTATCGTGTGATTTGTATACAGATAAACTTGTAGCAATCAAGAGTGCACATGACTATGCTCAAATGGGACTTGTTCCAAAGGGAACATATGATAATAAAAAATATTTTTCAAATAGATATGAATCGATGCACAACGATTATATAGATGACTTGGTTTTTGACCCTCAAACATCAGGAGGCCTTTTAATTACTGCTGATGAAAAAAGGGCAAATAAAATTATGCAAGCACTTAATGATTCACCATATCCGGGAGCAATTATAGGTGAAGTCACTAAGAAAAGAGAAAAACGACTTTATGTAAAGTAGGTGTTGTATGTATAGTAAAATTCCTAAGATGGATGAAATTTTAGGTAGTGATAAAATAAAAATACTATCTGATTCCGTTGATATTGAAGCTATAAAAGATCTAGCAAATGATATTTTAAACGGTTTTAGAAACGATATCAGAAATGGAATCACAGAAGATGAACTAGATAGAAAAATTGAAAGACTTGATGATGACATAATTGAATCATTTTCAAGTTTGAAAGAGGATCGCCTGAGACCTCTTGTGAATGCAACCGGAACAGTTATTCACACAAATCTTGGAAGAAGTTTAATAAGTAAGGACATGGTATCTTCGATTGAAAACGTTCTTCTTGGATATTCAAACCTTGAGTTTGACCTTGAAAAAGGAGTTAGAGGGCTCAGATATTCTCACATTGAAAGCCTCATTACAAAAGTGACAGGAGCTGAAGCGGCAATGGTTGTAAATAACAATGCCTCAGCTGTTCTTTTGGTGCTTTCAGAGTTCGCAAAAGGAAAAGAGGCTATTATAAGCCGCGGTGAACTGATTGAAATCGGTGGAAGCTTTAGAATTCCTGATGTTATGGAAGCAAGCGGATGTGAGCTGAGAGAAGTTGGAACTACAAATAAAACACATCTTTTTGATTATGAAAGAGCGATTAATGAAAATACCGGCGTTATTTTGAAAGTTCATACGTCAAATTATAGAGTTGTAGGTTTTACTGAAGATGTTAAGGCTTTTGAATTAAAAAAGCTTGCCAATGACAACGAATTGCCGCTTATTGAAGACTTGGGAAGCGGAGTTCTTGTAAATTTGGAAGAGTATGGTCTTATGCATGAACCGACTGTTCAAGAGTCAGTCGAGTCAGGCATTGATATTATTACGTTTAGCGGAGACAAACTTTTGGGCGGACCGCAAGCGGGGATAATTATCGGTAAGAAAAAATATATAGACAGACTAAAGAGAAATCAATTGACGAGGGCTCTTAGAGTTGATAAGATGACAATAAAACTTTTAGAAGAAATTTTTAAGGTTTATTTATACGAAAAAGATCCAGTTAAAAAGATTCCTACACTTAATATGATTACAAAATCAAAAGAAAATATTCTCGAAGATTCAAAAAAAGTTTCAAAGGGACTTAAAAAATTGGGATATGAAGCTAAGGTTGTGGAAGATTATTCGGAAGTTGGAGGAGGAAGTCTTCCAACTGAAAAGCTTCCGACCTATGTTGTCAAGGTATCCGATGATGAACTTTCAGAAGGGGAGATTGATTATAGGCTTAGACATTTGAAATATCCGGTTGTTGGAAGAATCCACAAAGAATATTTTATCATAGACCCGAGAACTTTTATTGACGATGATGTCAAAAGAGTAATTTCAGCTTTTAAAGAAATTAAGGAGAGTTAATGAAACACTTTATTATTGGAACTGCCGGCCACATTGACCATGGAAAAACATCACTTATAAGAGCTCTTACAGGCAGAAATACAGATAGATTGTCAGAAGAACAACAAAGGGGAATAACAATAGATTTGGGTTTCACATACTATGATGATAAATCAGGTGTTAGAGTTGGAATCGTTGACGTACCTGGGCATGAAAAGTTTGTAAAAAACATGTTGTCCGGTGTTCATGGAATGGATATTGTTCTTGTAATTGTAGCAGCGGATGAAGGAATAATGCCGCAAACTATAGAGCATCTTAATATTTTAAATTTGCTTGGAGTTGACAAGGGTATAATCGTTATAACAAAGACTGATATGGTTGATAAAGATTGGTTGGGACTTGTTCTTGATGATGTTAAGGAATATATTTCTCACACATTTTTAAAAGATGCACCGATTGTCCCTGTGAGTTCAAAAACGGGTGATGGTATCGATGAATTGAAATCTTTAATTTCTAAATTTATTAGTGAAATGCCTGAAAATATAAATAAAGGTGAAGGAGTACTTCCAATTGACCGCGTGTTCACGCTTAAAGGTGTGGGAACAGTCGTTACCGGGACTCAGACTCATGGCGAGTTTAAGATAAATCAGGATGTTTTTATTTATCCTGAAATGATTGAAAGTAAAATTCGTTCAATACAAGTTCACGGTGAGGATATGAATGAAAGTTTCAGTTCGCAACGTGTGGCGATGAATCTTGCAAATGTAAAAAAGGAAGATATAAAAAGAGGTTCGGTCATTTCGGTTAAAGATCATTTGCTAGTATCAAATTTAATTGATGTTAAGCTAAAATGTATACCAGACTCAAAGTATTCAATAAAAAATAGGTCCCGTGTAAGATTTCACATTGGGAGTGAAGAGACACTAGCACGAGTTATACTACTTGATAGAGGGGAACTTAATCCGGGAGAAGAGTGTTATGCGCAACTACTTCTTCAAGACGAAATTGTTGCGATGCGAAAGGATAAATTTATTGTAAGATTTTTCAGTCCGGTCATAACAATTGGCGGTGGAGAAATTTTGGAACTAAAACCAAGCAAGAAAAAGAGATTTAGAGAAGAGTCCATTGAGCTTATAAAGAATAAGGATACTGACAGTATTTCCGAATCGATTGAAGCTATTCTTGCAGATCGCGGCACAGATTTTGTAACGAAGTCAGATCTTTCGAAGCTTCTTTCTATACCAGAAGAAGATATAATAAGTGACATTGAAAATCTTGAAGACGAAGGAACCGTCGAAACGATTGGAGACAATTATCTAGTTCTTTCTTCAGATATAAAGAAAATTCAAAATGGAGTAATAGAATATCTTGAAGAGTACCACAAAAAATTCCCTTTGAGACTGGGTGTTTCTTTAGAAGAAATAAGACAAAAGTTTTTGAGAGGATTAAATCAAAAGATTCAGGATTCTTTTTTAAATCGTATAAGTGCTGATAAAGATATTATCATAGACGATAATTTAGTTCTTTTGAGTACTTTCTTCAGAACGTATACCGATGCTGAACAAAAGAAAATTGATGAAATTGTTAATTACATGAAGAAAGAAAATCGTTTATACAAAAAAGAAGAGTTGATTGGAACATCACCTGATTTGATAAATGCAATGATAAAGGATAAAATTTTAATTGAGATGTCAAAAGAGGTTTTGCTCTATGAATATTATTTAAAATGTACAGATACAGTTTTTAAGTTATTCAATGAACATGAATCAATAAATGTTAAGATTCTAAGGGATGAATTGGAAACCAATAGAAAGACTGCTGTTGCTCTTTTGGAATATTACGATGCTAAAAAGATTACTAGAAGACAAGGTGACGAAAGGTTTTTGTTTAAGAGAAGGGATTAATTTTGAGGTTATTAATTATAGATGAAAATAGGTTGTCGGCCGGAAATCTCGCATACTCAATGGAACAAGATGATTATGAGGTTAAGATTTGTACAGACCCGAAAAATGAACTTCAGGGCGTGTTGGGTGCAAATTATGATATAATAGTTATGGAACTTGATTATTCAAATATTAATGGTCTAACAATAATTCAAAGTATAAGAAGGATGTCGACTATTCCTATTATTATTACTACTGAAAACAATGATGACATTCAAAAGATTTTGGCACTTGAATATGGTGCGGACGATTATTTGATTAAACCATACAATATACTTGAATTGAAAGTCAGAATAAAAGCTATAATGAGAAGGCTAAAGTCTACATTTAAGGACACAGACGATATAGATATAAAGTTTGATGAATATATTATAAAACCGGTGGGGAGAGTACTCGTGAAGGATGACAGCGTGGTTTCACTTACCGGAAAAGAGTTTGATTTGATTTATGTTTTAGGTTCTAATCCGGGAAAAGTTTTTTCAAGGGAAGAACTTATGACGAAAGTTTGGGGATATGATTATTATGGTGACGTTAGAAGTATTGATGTTCACATAAGAAGAATCAGGGAGAAAATTGAAAAGGAGCCGAAAAACCCTAAGTATTTATTGACAAAATGGGGACAAGGTTACTATTTTTATGATTATAACAAATAAATCGTAAGGGGGTTTATGAATGTAACATAAATCCCTTGAATTTTCTTTTTTGTTCGTGTATAATAGAACTTGTTGGATTTGTGGGGGTAGATGGGTCCTGGTGGGCCCTCCGGTCTTCAAAACCGGCGAATGGGGTTCGGAGCCTCATTGGTGTGTTCGATTCGCACGTACTCCCGCCATATATGAGACTGTTCTATTTGAATATAGAGCAGTTATTTTTTTGGAGGATTTTATGAAAAGAAAATGGACAGATGAGAGCGTTTATGGTAAAGAAACTGTTACTCGTGTTCTTTCTATGAGTAATGAAGAATACGAATCGGCATTTGATGGCAATCTGAAGTTTGGGACTGCAGGCCTCAGGGGATATATGGATGCAGGAACAAACAGGATGAATGTTTTTACCGTTAAAAAAGCGGCTATCGCTATTGCAAAGTGGATTAAAAAAAATAATGCGGAGGATAGGGGAGTTGTGATTGGATATGATGTAAGGCATAATAGTCGTGACTTTGCGAAAATAACTGCATCTGTAATGGAATATTTTAATATTAAATATTATTTTTTTGATGAAATTGTTGCAACACCTCATCTTTCTTATTCTGTAAGACATCTTAAAACATTCTGTGGCGTTATGGTTACTGCAAGCCACAATCCAAAAGATTATAATGGATACAAAGTATACAAAAGAACAGGTTCTCAAATTTTGGAAGACGATGCAGAAATTATTGAATATTTTATGAGTGAAATAAATGAAGAAGAACTAGCAAACATTCCTAACAAAAAACCTATTGAATTTAACTTTAAACCGGTTTTTAACGATTATTATAGAGATATAATGTCACTTAGCATGTATGACGATAAAACGCCTTTTAAGATGGTTTACAGCCCATATAACGGGTGCGGAGAGAAGACGGCTAAGAAAATCTTAAAAGATAAAAATGTTATGTTTTTTATCCCAAAAGAGCAAGAGTTTCCGGATCCGGATTTTACGACTATTCCATATCCAAATCCGGAGGTAAAGGAGACTTTTTCACTTGCAATTGATTTAGCAGAAAAAGAGAATGCAAATTTAATTGTTGTTAACGATCCTGACGCTGACAGAATGTCTTTTGCATCGAGAGAAGGAAATATTTTCAGGATTTTTTCAGGCAATGAAATCGGTGCAATTCTTATCTACTATTTACTTCTCGTACGCAAAGAGCGAGGCTTATCAAATAACGGTAGAATTGTTAAGACAATTGTGACAGATGACTTAGGGATTGTTATTGCAAAAGACTTTGGCTATAAAACATTTGAAACGCTTACGGGTTTTAAAAATATCTCAGTTTTTGCAAATGAACTTGACGGAAAAGATGAAGAATTTATTTTTGGGTATGAAGAATCGATTGGATATGAAATAGGGAGCGTTGTTCGTGATAAAGACGGTTTAAGTGCACTTTTGTATGTAGTTGACGCATACAGATATTTTAAAAATAAAAACATGACTTTTCAAAATGTTTTGGAAGAAATACATCAAAACTATGGATATCACATCGAAAACAATTTTTCTATTTATTTTGAAGGTGTCGATTCTAGCGAAAAAATGAACGGGGTGATGAAAGAGTTTAGAGAGGATTTTGTGGATCATCTTTTTGATATCGAGGTTGATAAAAGAAAGGACTATCTTTTGGAAACAGGCAATATGAAGACAAACGCACTTATTTATAATCTAAAAAACGGAATAAAAATTTGCATGCGTCCGTCGGGTACAGAGCCTAAGCTAAAGATTTATATGTATGGAGTTGGGGATGACAAAGAAAAAATCATGATTGAGCTCAATAAGCTCCGCGAAAAAGTAGAGCAATTTGCAAAATAAAAAAAGCTGTATAAGATTTATTATTATAAGTCTTATACAGCTTTTTTTTATTAGTTTTCGCTATGTGCGTTTTTTTCTTCCATTTCTTCTCCGAGCTTTTCAGCTGTAGGAGTTGCGGCAAGTCCACCCAAAGCGGTTTCTCTTAAAGCTTCAGGAAGTGAGTTTCCAACTTGTCTCATAGAGTCGATTGTTTCATCGAGTGGAATGAGGCATGGGAATCCGGACATTGCAAGGTCAGCTGAGATTATAGCGTTCACAACACCGCTTGCATTTCTAAGGTTACATGGATATTCAACGAGTCCAAGAACCGGATCACAAACAAGGCCCAAAATATTTTTTATAGCAAATGCGGCACTTGCAAAAATAGTGTCGATATCATAATCTCTCAAATAACAAATTGCAGCGGCACCCATTGCGGCAGCTGAACCACATTCTGCTTGACATCCGCCTTCTGCACCGGAGATACTTGCGTTTTGAGCAATAATTTCACCGATTACACCTGCTACGATTAGTCCTTTTACAAGCTTATCATCATCATATCCATATTTTTCTTGCATGGTGAAAAGGGCAGCAGGCAAAATTCCACTTGCACCTGCAGTAGGGGCAGCAACTATTCTTCCCATCGAAGAGTTAACTTCGGAAACAGAAAGAGCCATTGCCATAGCACGGGTAATTGTCTTTCCACTGACTGAATCTTCTGCAAACTTATTAACTTTTACAGCACTTCCACCTGTAATTTTTGACATTGAATAGACAGCTTGGTCAAGTCCTTTATACGCTGAATCACGCATGACTTCTAGTGTTTCGTGCATAAGTTCGAGTAAATCTGCCTCTTCTATTCCGGTATTTTCGAAATCTTTATCAAGTGCGATTTGCCAAATTTCTTTTCCGGTTTTTATACACAAATCTTTTATTTCTTTTGCTTTATTATACATATTAGTCATCCTTTCCATGGTCAATGAATTTAACAAAGTCAAAGTCATATAGTCTTACCATATCGTCAATTACAGCAGGATCAATATCACTGTCAAATTCACAGATTAGAGTTGCTTGTTTTCCGTTTCTTATAACATTCATATTCGCAATGTTAAATCCTGAAATTGCAAAAAGCGAGGTAATTCTAGATATAATACCTTTTTTATCTTGATATTTTGCAATTACAGTAGGACGTTCTCCGGTAAATGTAATGTCGGTTCCGTTAATGTCTGTAATAATAATATTACCACCACCTATTGATGAACCTTGAACATAGAAATCCGGTTTGTCGTTAAAATGGAAAATCATTTTTACCGTATTAGGATGACAATATCCTAGATCGGTTGGAATAAATTCATATTTTAGACCGATTTTGTCGGCAATTTCGAAGGAGTCTCTAATTCTTTCGTCGCTTGGAGAAAAACCCATAACTCCGGCAAGTAAGGCCTTGTCAGTGCCGTGTCCATGATAAGTTTTTGCAAAAGAGCCATGGAGTAAAAAAGTAACTGAAGTAAAATTTGCTCCGACAATATTTCTTGCGATTTTTCCAAGTCGACATGCACCGGCAGTGTGGGAACTTGAAGGACCTATCATAATAGGACCCAATATTTCTTTTAAACTGAAATCTCTCATATTTATTCTCCTTTTTTAGTTTTCGTTCTCTTTTTATTAAGTAAGAAAACAAATAAAAATATTAAACCTGCCGCCATTAAATAAGAAATAAAAATACTAACAGGGTTTAAATCTACATTAATTGAACTTCCGTTGTCTTCTTTTTTGTCGAGAAGTTTAGACATCTTGTCTGCACTAAAGTTCAAAGTTTCATCGCCTATTTCAATGTTGTAATAACTTTCGAAAATATCATCCAAATCATTTATGTCGATGACATAGCTTCCGTCAATAAGATGCGGAGAATTTTTTAGGCTTAACTTATTTGTGCCGATTGTAAAATCTCTATTACCAATTTCAAGTCTTATAATTCCGCCGAAATAAAAAGTTCCGCCATTCTCTTCATACTTTATATTTAAATAATCCGCAAGCTCGTGAGCTCTTACATAGTGTTTGCCTTCGTAGTTTAAAAGTTCAAATTTTCGTTTCTTTTTTCCTTTGGTGGAAATCGTGTAAGATTCATCTATAAATGAAGGTATCTCGTCTTTTAGATAGTACGCTTTTGGAGCGATTGTGCTGTAATTACCTTGGTCATAAATTATATATCCGTTTCGAATAACAGAATCTATTCCGGTTGACGGATGAATTTCTTCTGTCATTGATGAGAATTGTGAAATATTCTCAGTATTAACAATGATCAGATCAGCATCTGCCCCGGTTTCAATGCATCCTTTATTTTGAAGAAAAGAGCGATTTCCAAAAATATTTCTCAGTATTGTTGATTGAGAAAATACAGTATTATAAAAATCTTTTTGCTCAGGCAATTCTTTATCAAAGGTTAGGAAAAGTCTTCCCATAAATGTGTTTATTCCAGCGGTAGAAGGTCTCGATGCATCAAAATGATTAAATGATTCTGAAACGAATGAATTGCTGTTTAGAGCCTTATTTATTATTTTTTCATCAATAAGGCCAATAACAGAAAGTGTGTCAGTCATGTTTTTATTTTCTGCACTTAAACGAAATATGTTGAATTCATTTTGATTTATTGAAATCTGATTAATAAGCTTGTTAAATTTTTCGTCGCTTATTTCAGAAGGCACAATATTTGTATAGCTAAAAGGGTAGCCACCCATAAAAACGTTTTCTTCCTCGTTTGAATAACCGATAATATTATCCATTGAGCTAAAATGAAAGTTTGAATTAACTATATAAATTTTTCTGTCATTTTTCTGATCATTTTTAAATTTGTCAAGCCAAGGAATGATTTTTGAGTCTTCAAACTCGAAAAAATCGAGATAAATCGGATAGCTTACAGGAATGTTTTTTAAATTTGGAAATTTTGAATTTGGAGTCGGCTTAAAATATAAACCGGCATATCCTTCATCTAAACGTTCGTTTAAATCAGATTCAAACTTTTCCTTTTCTTCCTTTGATGCGTTTGGATTAAAAATTGGGGTGAAATCATAAATCAAAATCCTATTTATATAGCTTATTTGATTTTCCTCCTGAAGAATATACTTATCAAAAGGGAGGTCTGATTTTATAACTGTTGTAGTGACCCCATCTTTTAACCTCAGTTGATTATATTCTTCGTTTTTAGCATCTGAAAGAGCATCTATGAAACCAGGCAAAACAAGTTTGTCTTTGGCATCAATCACGTTACTTCCGTTTATTTCATCTCGAGTTATTTTTTTTATTTTACCGGAGCTTATACCGATGTTATAGTTTTTTAGATAAACGCCGGCAAGCGGATCATATATATTACCATTTAAAATGACTGTGTCATAGTTTTCAGGTTCCGCTTGTATAATTATACTATTAATTAATAAAAATGCAAGTATTATTGTCAATAATTTTTTCATATCTTCACCACATATTATTATATCCTATTTTTTGTAGAATTTAAAGAGTAAAAGGTTAAAAAATGGGTAAAAATAAAAGTGGAGGAGAGATTTATGTCGCTTTTGGTAGAACTAAGTCCTAAACTTTTGCTTGAGTTTAAAGACGGAGAAAAATCATGTGATATTTCATGTGATTTAAGAACAAAAAATTTATACAAACTTATGAAAAATTATAATTGTGATTTTAAACTTCTGACGGCGCTTGGGGGCAATTTTGGCGAGGAAATTTACAATTATTTCATGAAAAATTCAGTTAAGGTTGAAAGAATAGATATTCGTGATGACACAGGAGTTATTGGTATTATCAGAGATGGAAAAATAACTTTAAGTGGCGAATCCTCATCTCAAGTTTTTACTTTTGATGATATTAGATCTATAAAAAGTAAATACATAACGTCTATTTACAATGAAAATGATATTATACTTCCGATTTTTGAATCGGAAATGGAATTTGCTTCTGAGTTTATAAAAAAAGCAAACGAATACTATAAAAATATTATTATATTCGGACCGAAAGCACATCTATATATAAAATTTAACCCAACAATTGCTATTTTAACAAAAAAAGAAGTAGTTGATCTTTGTCCGTTTAAAATTACATCTAATTATGAATTTGTAAATTTCTCATATAGTTTGGTTGAAGATTTTAAAACGCGAGTTATTATTATTGATGATGATTCACTATATTTTTACAAAACCGGAATCTGTTATTTGATTGAAAATATTAAGACCGATTTTACTAAAACTCTATTTGCAACTGTTTTTGCATCTCAAAATAATATGGACAATGACGCAATAATACAATTTGTTGCAGCTGCAAATATTATGCCGTCTGATTCAAGGATTGGTGACATAATTGAAAGGTCAAATAAAATTAAGGTTGGTGTTTATAGAAGATGAGGGAATTCAGCTTTTTGCACATAAGTGATTTACATCTATGCGAGCCATTTAAGAATAATATTTATCTTGATGGCTATTTTTTACGTGAAGAAATGTGGAGAACTCTACAAAATGCAGTTATGTATGCAAATGATAAAAATATAGACTTTATTTTTATAACCGGAGATATTTTTAATAAAGAATATTTTACAAAAGCACATGCTCTCAGATTTATAGAAATCTTAAAGAATTTTATGGGAGAAAAAATTTTTATTATCTTTGGTAACCATGACTATGTCGGTGGAGATAATGTTCTTGTAGACGTTGATATTCCTGAAAATATAATAGTGAATTTTTCAAATGAAATAGATGAATTTGTCTTGCAGGATTATGATTTATCAATATTTATGCACAGCTGGACAAATTCGATTGAAAGAGTTCCTGTGATAGATGCGATAAAGTTTAAATCTAAAAGAAATATTTTACTTCTTCATAGTGGCACTAATGTTGACTCAAACTATATGCCGGTGGCGGTTTCTAGCCTAAATCGATTTGACTATGTTGCACTCGGACATATTCATAAGCCGATGGAACTTTCAAAAAATGTATGCTATTCTGGAAGTCTCACGCCTTTATCGATTGGAGAAACAGGAGATCATGGCGGAGTGTATGGCGTTATTGACGAAAAATTGAAATTGCAATTTGTACGGCTTTCAGAATTAAAATATATTGATACGGAGTTAAATGTTGACGGTCTTTCTTATGAAGAAATTATAGAAACTTTAAAAATTGAAGGTGGAATCAATATTTTAAGGCTTAAACTCAAAGGCTCAAAAAATATTTATATAAATTCAGATGACTTAAAGGCAACTTTGTCCAATTTTTATAAATGTGTAGAGATTCTTGATGAAAGAATTTATACTGAAGAGTTTATGAAAACGCACTCTGAATTATTTGCAGGCATTGTAAATTTTTTGGATAAAAAGAACTTAGATGAAAATTTAAGGCGTGAAGTTATCGAAAATGCAATTAAACATTTGGTGGGAACGAAATGATAATAAAAAATATACGATTAATTGAATTTGGAGCATACAAGGACAGAAGTTTTAATTTTGATAACGGCTTAAATTTAATTTATGGAAAAAATGAGGTTGGCAAGACCACATTAAGATCGAGTATTGACGCAGTTCTTTATGGATTTCTTGATGGAAAAACACTTAGAAAATCATATGTAGATGGATTTGAAACTTATACCGGCGGTTCATCTAATGTGAGCATGAAACTATGCTATGACAATAGGTATTATTTTGTAGAACGAAATCTAAGCATGGAAACATGCAGGGTTTTTGACGAGGGAAATAATGATATAACGGAAAAATTTTCTCTTACAAATAAAATCCTGACGCCTGGGAATGATTTTTTAAATGTTGACAGTGAAACGTTCAGGAAATTTTTCTATATTGATACTACAAATAAAGATGTCGGAGATTTAGGATTTTTGATTTTGAAAGATGAAATGGATGAAGACATTGTTTCAAAGGCGATTAGAAATCTAAAAAAAGAAAATGAAGAACTTGGAAGCGACCGTTCGTGGCAAAAGAAAAGACCGAGAATAAAAAATGAGATTGAAAATTTAGAAGATGAAATAAGAGCTGGCGAAGAAGTACTTATCCAAAGTTCTAAGAAAAAGATTAAGACTGACGAAATTAATAATGAATTGAGAAAACATGACGCCAGACTTTTGAAGCTATATAGGAGAGAAACAAAACTTGAGGAATTAAAGAATGAAGTATATCATGACAGTTTAAATATGAGTTCTAAAAAGAAGTCCAATAAAATTATCTTTCCGATTCTTGCTGTTTTATTTATTTTGGCGGCTTTTGTAACCAAATACGCATTTAATTTAGATAAATATTTTTGGTATTTAAATATTATTTCGGCGATTTTTATTGTTGTTTTTATTTTGAGTAATATTTATAACTCGGATAGCAATGAAAAAAAAGAATATGAAATTAATGATGTTTTAGGCGAGATTTCAATAGTAAATTCAAAAATTAAAGAAATAAATGATTCTAAAATGGAACTTCAAAAAGAACTATCTTTTTTGGAAGGACAGCTTGATAATATAATGAAAGTTTCTGAAAATACATTATATCTCAAAGATAGGCTTTCTGTTTTAAAAAGACAAAGCGAAAATATGGATAGAAGGTATTTGGTAAACGAACTCACAATCGATGCATTAGATTTTTTAAAAATTGAAAAGAAGAAAGCACCGAAAACTATGATTATTAATAGGGCAGAGGACATTTATTTTAATATTACAGGTAAAAATGATTTAATAATAAGCGACAAGATGGAGTTATTTTTAGATAGAGAGAGAAGAATGGGCGAAAAAAATTTTTCGTCAGGAACAATGGAAATTGCAATTTGTTCATTAAAGCTTGCATTTAACGAGTTTTTGACTGATGAAGATTTTATTATTTTTGATGATGCTTTTTTATTTGTTGACGATGAAAGACTGGAAAAAATTGCAGAGATATTGTATAATATTTCAAGTAAAAAACAGATTATGTATTTTACATCCAATAAGAGATTGTTGGACATAATAAATCGCAAATATTATAATATAAACGAGGTGATTATTTGATTTATGCGCTTTCCGATACACATCTTGACGGCGGGAAAAACAAACCTATGGATGTTTTTTCAGACAGTTGGATTGATCATAAACAAAAGATTCAATTGAATTGGGAGCGTATAGTTAAAGATGAGGACACTGTTCTCGTTGCCGGGGATATAAGCTGGGCTATGAAATTGGAAGAGGCAATTCCGGATTTGGAATTTCTCGATTCGCTACCTGGACAAAAGATTTTATCAAGGGGCAATCATGACTATTGGTGGTCAGGCTTAAAAAAGATGAATGATTTAAATCTTAAGACAATAAAATTCTTGCAAAATAATTCATACAGCGTCGAAGGTTATGAGATTGCAGGTTCGAGAATTTGGCTCGATGACACTTCTAAAGAGTACGAAGAAAATGATAAAAAAATTACGGATAGAGAAATTATAAGATTAAAGCTTAGCCTTGATACATGTAAAAGGGGTAGGCCGATAATCGCAATGCTTCATTATCCACCATTCGACAATAATAAGCAACCGAATGTGTACGCAAAAATCCTTGAAGAGTATAATGTTGAAGTCTGTATCTATGGACATCTTCATGCAAATGGGCATAAAAATGCTGTTGAAGGAAACATTAATGGAGTTGAATATTTTTTAACATCCTGTGATTTTATCAATTTCACACCTGTTATCATAAGGAGGTAACAACTATGAAACTTGTAGTAGGTAAAAATTATGACGATATGTCAAAGCTCGCAGCTGAACAAATGATTGAAAACTGGAACGAAATAAAAGTTTTAGGTCTTGCAACTGGGAGCACTCCGCTAGGATTATATAATGAATTAATAAAAGCAAATAAGGAAGGCATAATTTCTTTTAAGGATAAAACAAGTGTAAACTTGGATGAATATATCGGACTTCCTGAAGGACACAAAGAAAGTTACAGAAGATTTATGGATGACAATCTTTTTGATAAAGTTGACATTGACAAATCAAAAACATTTGTTCCAAAGGCAAAAGACGAAAATGACATTAATGCCGGAGAAGAATATGAAAAGTTGGTACAAAAGTTGGGCTGCCAAGACATTCAAGTTTTGGGAATTGGTGAAAATGGACACATTGCATTTAATGAACCTGCACCGGAACTGAATGGTAAAACAGGAATTGTTAAGCTAACACAATCCACTATTCATGCAAATTCAAGATTCTTCAACAATGAAGAAGAAGTGCCTAAATATGCAATATCAATGGGTATGGGAACGATTCTTCAAGCAAAGGAAATAATCCTTTTGGCAAGCGGAAAGAAAAAAGCTGACGCTATTAAAAAGCTTTTATGTGATGATAAAGTCACGACTGATTGCCCGGTAACATTCCTTAAATTGCATAAAAATGTTACCATTTATATCGACGAAGATATAAAAGAAGAATTGGATAAATAAGTTCAATGCTCGAAAAAGAAATAGAAGTAAAAGTTCTTGGTTTCGAGATTCAGGATTATATAGATATGGTCGAGAAAATCGGAGCAAAGAAGATTTCAACAGAAGAGCAAGTCAATCACAGATTTTTGGATGCAAAAACGGAGGGAGAATCATTTTTGAGACTCCGAGAAGTTGGCGGCAAAGGATATTTCACTTTAAAAGAGATAAGCTCGTCGCAAAATGCGAGAGTAAGTAGTGAATTAACTACAGAAATTTCTGAGCCTAGAACTTTTCTAGAAATTGCCGATAAACTTGGTATAATATATACATCAGAGTCAAAGAAAAGAATTAAATATGTTCTTGATGATTTTGTTTTCGACATTGATAAGTGGAGCGATGATGTTTATCCTTTTCCATATATGGAGATAGAGGCGAAGTCAACGGAAGCACTACAGTCTATAATTGCTCGACTTGGTATATCTGAAGAACATATTTCTACAAAATCGATTAAAGAATTAAAAGATAGTTTAAAGTCTTTATAAATAAAAAAACAAACCGAAATTAACGTTTTCGGTTTATTTTTTTGTCATAAGTGACTTGAATGACTCGAAAAAAATATGTAAGTATGATATAATAAATCAAGGAGGTTGCTATGAAAGAATCAGTTATAAAAGAAAACATTATAGTTTTATTTTTGGGTGTTTTTTTTAGTGCAATCCTTATGATTTTATCAAATAAATTTTTAAACGGTATGGCCGTCAAATTTTTGGGTATTTGTGCAATCTCATATTTGATGGCTTTTCTTGTAGGGAAAACTGTACTTTTGACTTATATGTTACTGTCGAGTGCAATTTTGATTTTCCTAAATGGATATAAGCTTGAAAGTTCAATTGATTATTTGCCATTTGTGATTGAGGCTTTTGTGGGTAGTTATTTAATTAGTTTTATAAAAAATATTTTCTACAACAATGAACTCCTTTCAAGTTTTTTTGCAGTTATCATTGGGCGTATTTCATTTTTTACAACAGGATTTATATTATACGATGTGATTTTGAAAAAAGGAATTTTTAATGAATTTTTGATTAGTCATTTAAACAATGAAGTTGTTGGAATGATTTTTTGTGTTATATTTGTACCGTTTATATGTTATAGCATCAAGAAAAACACAATTATGTGGAATTAAAATATGGAGGTTTTGTTATGAAGTGGCGTGGAAGAGAGGGAAGCTCAAATATTGAAGACGGAAGAAGAAGTTATTCCGGCGGAGGTGGTTTTAGGCCGACCGGCGGATTTAAAATAAGTGGATTCGGACTAATTATAGTTGCTGTTATATATTTAATAATGGGAGGAAATCCGCTAGATATGTTGACGGGCGGAGCTCCAACAGCTTCAAGTTATCAGCCGTCAGCAGCTGATGAAGAAAAAATGCAATTTTTAAGCGTTGTTTTAAAAGATACGGAAGATGTTTGGAAAAAAATATTTGAAGAAAACGGCTTAACATATAAAGAACCGGTCATGCATATATTCCACGGTGCTGTAAAGAGTGCATGCGGTGTCCAATCTGCACAAGCAGGACCATTTTATTGTCCTGGAGACCAAAAACTGTATATGGATTTGGATTTTTTCGATGAACTGAGTAAGAACTTGGGAGCAAAAGGGGATTTTGCAATTGCTTATGTAGTTGCTCATGAAGTTGGGCATCATGTTCAAAATATGCTTGGCATAATGAGAGACCAACAGTCAAAAAGGAGAACCCTTTCAGAAACCGAATATAATAAAATTTCTGTAGCAATAGAACTTCAAGCGGACTATCTAGCGGGAGTATTTGCACGATGGGAAGATGAAGCAGGGTATCTCGAAAAGGGAGACTTGATGGAAGCGATTAATGCAACGTCGGCAGTCGGTGACGATACTCTTCAAAAGAAATATCAAGGGGCTGTTGTTCCGGATTCTTTCACACATGGAACGGCAGAACAAAGAGAAAGATGGTTTAAACGCGGATATGAAGCGGGAGATCTTTCACAAGGAGACACATTCAGTGTACCTTATGACGAATTGTAATTTATAAATTTTTAAAAATATAGAAAGGGATGAAATTATGAAAACAGTTTATAGCGCTATACAGCCTTCGGGGGATTTGACAATAGGAAATTATTTAGGTGCTTTAAGAAACTGGAAAAAATTAGAAAATGACTATAGATGTATTTTTGGTGTTGCTGATCTTCATGCGATAACTGTAAGACAAGATCCTGAAAAGTTAAGAGAAAGGTCAAAAAAACTAATTGCGATTTACCTTGCAAATGGTTTGGACCCGAAAAAGTCCATTATATATGTAAACAGTCATGTACCTGAACATGCAGAACTTGGATGGGCTCTTCATACCTATACATCTCTTGGACAGCTAAACAGAATGCATCAGTTTAAGAGTAAAATAAAAGATAATGAAGAAAGAGCAAATGCAGGACTTTATTGCTATCCGGTTTTAATGGCGGCCGATATTCTTCTTTACGACACAGACCTTGTGCCGGTTGGAGATGACCAAAAGCAACACGTTGAAATTACAAGGGATATTGCAGAAAGATTTAATGGAATATACGGAGACACTTTTGTTATGCCGGAACCACTTATCGGAAAGATGGGTAACAGGATAAAGAGTTTACAAGATCCGACAATTAAGATGAGCAAATCCGATCCTAATCCTGCTGCATATATACTTCTTCTTGAAGAATACAAAGATATAAAAAAGAAAATTAATAGAGCAGTGACTGACTCTGTTGGAGAAATAAATTATTCAGAAGATCAACCGGGGGTTTCAAATCTTCTTGAAATATATCAATCTTGCACAGATGAAAATATGGAAGATATTCTGTCTAAGTTTGAGGGAAAAGGTTATGGAGATTTAAAAAAAGCAGTAATTGAAGCGGTCGAAAACTCAATCGGCCCGGTTAGAGATAAGACAAATGAGTTTTTACAAAACGAAGATTATCTGATTGAAGTTGCACATGATGGAATGATAAGAGCTAGAGAAGTTGCATCAAAAACGCTTGAAAGAGTTTATGAAAAAATAGGATTTTTGAGGGGGATGTAATGAAAGTATTAATTGTTGGTGGCGGAGCAAGGGAGTACGCTATTGGAGAGAAAATCAAGAGTCAACGTGGCGATAATGTTGAACTTATTTTCGCACCGGGAAATGGCGGCACAAAATTTATCGGGAAAAATGTAGATATTGTAGACACAGATATTTCAAAACTTTTAGATTTTGCAAAAAATGAAAAAGTCGAATTTACAATTGTGGGTCCTGAAGCACCTCTTTGCGAGGGAATTGTTGATGAGTTCATTGAAGCGGGACTAAAAATATTTGGACCTGACAAAAAAGCTTCGAAGCTTGAAGGTTCAAAGGAGTTTACAAAAGAAGTTTTAAAACTTGAAAATATTCCTACTGCTCAATATAAAACATTTACAGACTCAAAAGAAGCTATTAACTATGCAAAAGAATTAAGAGATAAAAACTTAAAAAATAAAGTTGTTCTAAAAGCTGATGGTCTCGCATCAGGAAAAGGTGTTATTATAGCAGAACATGACGATGAAATTGAAGAAGGCATAAAAAATGTTTTGGATAATAAAATTTTTGGAAATCAAAAGATTTTGATTGAAGAATTCCTCTGGGGTTTTGAAACTAGTTTAATCGGATTTTTAGATGGAGAAACAATAAAGTTATTCAATCCAACAAGAGATCACAAGACGATTTTCGAAGGAAATGTCGGAGCTAATACAGGAGGAATGGGAACTTTTACTCCTGATTTTGAAGCCTTGGCATATAAAGAAGAAATTGATGAAAAAATTGTTCAGCCGATTGTTCGCGCACTAAAAAAAGCAGATATTGATTACAAGGGAATTATTTTCTTGGGCCTTATAATTTCTGAGGATGGGCCTAGAGTTCTTGAAATAAACTGTAGATTCGGTGATCCTGAAACACAATGTTTGATGATGAATCTCGAAAGTGACTTGCTTGATTTGATGATTAAAACAACCGAAAAAAATCTAAAGAATGTTGAACTAGTTCTTAATGATAAAAAGATCGTAAATGTTGTTTTAGCAAGCGGAGGATATCCGGGAGATTACAAAAAAGGATTTGAAATCAGTGGTTTAGACTCTGTAGAATATTCTAAAATTTATTATGGCGGCGTTAAAGAGAAAGACGGAAGCATTTATACAAACGGCGGACGTGTGCTTGGAATTTGTGCATGCGGCGACAGTTTTGATGAAGCGATGGAAAAAGCTTATAGCGATGTTAAAAAAGTTAATTTTAATGATGTTTATTACAGAAAGGATATTGCGCCAATGGTAAAGAGAATTTATGTTTGGAAGAAGGATGACTTTGATGTTCCTTCAAATTCCGTAAGAAATTTGATAAAAGAAGAGCTTGGAAAATCTTTTGACAATTTAAAATTGTATAGAAGATATGACATTGACGGATTGACGGATGCTGAAATCGACAATATTAAAGATACGATTTTAAGAGAACCGCCGGTTGATGAAATTGCCACAGGAAATAATGCTATTGATTTGCAAACAAAACTCGAAAATTCGATTGTTATAAAATATAAATCAGGGCAGTTCGACCAAAGAAAGAAGGGACTTTTAGACACAATTAAAGCAGTTCTTCCTGAATCAAATGTCGATGCTGAAGTTGAAGAGGTAATAACTATTCCTGACGCAACCGATGACGAAATAAAAAAGATTAAAGCAATTTTAATAAATCCTGTAGATCAGGAAGAAGGCGAACTTCTGGAAATTCCAGCATCTCTGAGAGATATGTCAAAGAGATCGAATGAAATTTTGACATATGACGGATTTAAAGACATGAGCGAAAAAGAACTTGAAGAGTTTCACGATTCGCATTCACTTGCAATGAGTGTTGCAGATTTAAAAACAATACAGGATTATTGCAAAAAAGAAGATAAAGACCCGACAGACACAGAAATTTCAATTCTCGACACATATTGGAGTGACCACTGCAGGCACACAACATTCTTCACAAATCTTGAAGATGTTGAATTTAAGAATACTGATTCAAAACGTGACGAAGCAATAAAAGAAGCATTCAAAAAATATCTCGAAATGAGAGAAAAAGCAAATGCAAAGAAGCCTGTTTCGTTGATGGACATGAGTACTATTCAATCAAAACTCATGAGAAAAGAAGGAAAACTTGACGACGTTGAAGTTAGCGATGAAATAAATGCATGCACTCTTATTATTCCGGCTGATGTTGACGGAAAAAATGAAGAATATTTGTTGTTCTTTAAAAATGAAACTCACAATCACCCGACTGAAATTGAACCGTTCGGTGGAGCTCAAACATGTTTGGGAGGAGCTATAAGAGACCCGCTTTCAGGCAGAGGATATGTTTATCAAGCGATGAGAATAACAGGTGCGAGCGACCCGATTAACGACTACAAATTGGAAGGCAAGCTTACGCAAAAGAAAATCATTCGCGATGCAATGAAGGGATACAGTTCGTATGGAAACCAAATCGGTTTACCGACAGGCTATGTTGAGGAATTGTTCCACCCGGGATACAAGGCAAAGAGAATGGAAGTAGGAGCTGTTATGGGAGCAGCACCGAGAAAGAATGTCATTAGAGAAAAACCGCTTCCTGGCGATGTTGTTATCTTACTTGGCGGTAGAACTGGAAGAGACGGAGTCGGCGGAGCAACCGGTTCATCAAAAGTTCACACAAAGGACAGTGTTAAAAAATCGGGTGCAGAAGTTCAAAAAGGACATGCACCGACAGAAAGAAAAATTCAAAGACTCATGAGAAGAACCGAAGCGGCATCATTAATAAAGAAATGTAACGACTTCGGGGCCGGCGGAGTTTCAGTCGCAATCGGTGAACTCGCAGACAGCTTGGATATTTATTTGGACAGAGTACCGCTAAAATACAAGGGTCTAACACCGCGAGAAATTGCAATAAGTGAATCTCAAGAAAGAATGGCGGTTGTAGTTTCTAAGGAAAATATGGCTGAGTTTTTGAAATATGCGGATGAAGAAAACCTTGAAGCTACACATGTTGCAGATGTAACCGATACAGGCAGAGTTAAAATGTACTATGATGACAAAATTGCTTGCGACATGAGCCGTGAATTTATGGACTCAACGGGTGCACCGAGAAAGCAAAAAGTTGTTGTGGATTCAAACGAGTCTGTAAAATATTTCGATGAAAAGAATGAACATGATTTAAATAAATATCTCTTAGAAGAGATTAAAGGAATCAACCACGCATCAAAGAAAAATCTTTTGGAACATTTCGACTTTTCTGTAGGAAGAGCTACATCCATGATGCCGCTTGGAGGAAAAAATCAAATCACTCCAATCAATTCAATGGTTGCAAAGATTCCTTCAAAAACAGATTTAACAAACACTGTAAGTTATATGAGCTTCGGATTTATTCCTGAACTCAGTGCAGAAGATCCATTCTTAGGCGGTTATTATGCAGTTTTAATTTCAGTATTGAAAGCTGTTGCAACGGGAGCACCTCTAAGCACAATACGCCTTTCATATCAAGAATACTTTGAAAAGCTCGAAGATGCACCTGAAAAATGGCAAAAACCTTTCATCGCTCTCTTGGGTGCAATGAAAGCTTCGAGCCTTACACAAACACCGCCTATAGGAGGAAAAGACTCAATGAGCGGAAGTTTTGAAAATCTTCACGTTCCACCGACACTCATCAGTTTTGCAGTCGGTTATGGCGACAAAAAAGCTGTGGCAACTTCTGAACTCAAAGGCGGATATAAGCTCGGTATTGTTAGAAACGAAATTGAAAACGGACTTGTCGATGAAAATATATTCTTAAAGAATTTAAATCTCATCGAAGCAGAAATAAAGAGCGGCAATATTAAGACGGCATATGTTGTCGACAGAGAAAATATTTTGCTTTCTCTAATGAAGATGAGTTTCGGAAATGATATTGGATTTGACGCTACACTCGATGCAAAAACTTTACTTTCAAACAGACCACTCGATGTCATTGTTGAATATGAAAATGAATTCGACGGTGTTACAAATATAGGTTCAACCGGCGGGGAAGAGTTTATAGTAAATGGAACAGCGCTTCAATACGAATCAATCAAGGATGCTTTCATTCACGGACTCGACGAAGTTTATGGAACACCGATTGAAAAAGAAGCAAAGGACTTAAATTGGAATTCAGCTTCACAAAGAAGAACACATTCAAATAAAAAAGTTGAAACACCGCTTGTAACAATTGCCGTATTTGAAGGAACAAACAGTGAATACGATTCAAGAATCGCTTTTGAAAGAGCCGGAGCAAAGGTAAATGAAGTTCTTATAAAGAACATCACACCTGAAATGCTCGAAAGCTCAATTGAAGAACTTGCAGAGTCAATTAGAAAATCACAAATGTTCTTTATTCCTGGTGGCTTCTCTATGAGCGACGAACCGGATGGAAGTGCAAAGTTTATTGCAAATGTGCTAAGAAATGAAAAGGTTTCAAGTGCAATCGAATATCTGCTCGATGAAAATGGACAAGATGGACTTATTCTAGGAATTTGTAACGGTTTCCAAGCACTTATTAAAACGGGACTTCTTCCGTATGGAAAAATTATGAAGCTTGAAGAAACTTCACCGACTCTAACATATAATGAAGTCGGTCGCCACATTTCAAAAATAATTCCGACAGTCGGTATTACAAATGACGGCCCATGGCTCAAGTATATAGAAAAGGATGTCTGTTACAATGTTCCTATTTCACACGGAGAAGGAAGATTTGTTGCGGATGACAACTGTATCAAAGAGCTAGTAAAGAACAATCAAATTGCATTCAAATATGTAATTAATCCTAACGGTTCAAAATGTGACATTGAAGGCGTTATGGACAAGACAGGAAAGATTTTAGGAAAGATGGGCCACTCCGAACGTGTATCGGGTGACACATACAAAAACTTCGGTGAAATTGAAATTGAAGAACTATTTAAATCCGGGGTTGAATACTTTAAATAAAATATGTATGAAAAAAGCAAGATATGAATTCATATCTTGCTTTTTTTATATGTCATATTTAACTAAATATTTTTCAAAAGAGCTTACATTTAATGAAAATAATATACATCCAATTAGAATAAGCACAATAGGAATCGAAAGAAGTACAGATGGCAGTTGTAAAATATTGATAATTTTATTTTGTAAAAGCCTTGAAATCACAAAGTAGAATGCAAACCCCAATGCAAATAATGATAGCGTGAGTTTTAAAACATTCATATTTTGTTTGATTGCCTGTTGCGGCGTGTCCCATTTTAGCTTAGGACTTCTTATATCAAAGAAGAGACCCAAGTTTGAAATGAAAAATGAGGCGAGCACGAATCCCAATAACCCCAAAATCATCAGATAAAAATATTTTCCTAGTGCAATCATAAGAACTATAAAAATCGGAGTCTGTGCAATAATTTTTAGAAGTGTTGATGCAACGATGCGTCCCTTTATTTGGTCTTTTGAATTTATCGGAAGCGATTTTAGAAGTCTTATGTTTTTTCCTTCTCTTGAAATCGATGTTGCAGATGGATCGTTTGAGATTCCTGAAATCAATGCAAGTGCGAATCCAACAAGAAAAACGATAACAATTGTTAATAAAAACTCTTTTGATATAAATGGATATATTTTTTCATGTAGCTTGGAAATAAGAGAAAGGACCCCACCGTTTGCACCCATATCCTCTTTGGCAGCATTTAAAAATCCAATCACGAAAATGATTATCACGAATACGCCGGTGAACATTGTATTAAAAAGATAAATCGGTGTTTTAATAATATCAACCATTTCTTTTTTTGCAATTGTAAATGTAACAGATGTTGATTTAACTTTTGCAATATTTACTTTTTTCTTTTTGTTCGGGCTAACACGATTTTGTTGGAAGCCTTTTAAAAACGGCTTAACCATAAGGTTCGACGTTAAATAGAAGAGGACTGCACACAATCCGACAAGTATTATAAGTGATAAAATGCTGACACTTTCACCGATAAGTCCTATTGATTTTTGAAACAAGTTATCAAAAGGGAATAGGTACTTGAAAATGTTTTTTGCTTTATCAAAAGCGATGTTGAAATTTTCTTCGGAGCTAAGTTTTGGAATCACCATTTGATAAAATACAAAAAATACTAACCCCAATAAAAGAGAAATAAATTGAAATTTGTTTTTTAGGTTTGGAATTTTTGTTATATATTGCATTATAAAAATCGTCACAAGAGAGATAATTGAAGTTATAATTAATGGTATTGCAATGGAACCTATTACAAAAAACAAATAATACAAAATTCCTGCATTTTTTAGCAGACCATATTTTATTGCTGCGGGATATGAGATAAAAAGATAAACAATAAAATTTGTCGTACTCATAGAAACTATTTTTGCAGCAATAATGTCCTTTATCTTTATCGGGAGTCTTGTCAAGATTTTTATGTCGTCGCTGAAAAAGAAATTACTCATCGAGGACGCAAGCGTAAACATTATAGAAAAAAATGTTGCGGCAACCATAGTTCCTTTGACAATATCTTCAGGTTTTACTCCGGTTGACTTAAAAGCGGGAAGTACAACGCTGTAATTTATTATGGAAGCATAAGCCAAAATTACAAGTAGTCCAATCACATTTTTCAATCTTTCTTTAAGAGGTTTTTGTGATCTTGATGGATGAATTATGTTGTCGATAAAAGAAAAATGCAAATAAAAATCCTTTTTTATTAAAAGTAAAAGTTTATTTTTCATCGTCTGTCAACTCCAAGAAAATCTTTTCGAGACTTCCGTCTTCTCCCATTTTTTGTTTTATAGAATCGAAAGTACCGCTAACAACAAGTCTTCCTTTGTTTATAATTGCAATCTCGTCGCAAATATTTTCCGCAACTTCCATAACGTGTGTGGAGAAGAAGACGGTTTTATCATTGTCAGCCATTTCTCTCATTATCTCTTTCAGTCTGAAACTGCTTTTGGCATCAAGACCCACCATAGGCTCGTCAAGAATAAAAACTTCCGGCTCAGTGATTAGAGCAGAGATTATTATAATTTTTTGTTGCATACCGTGAGAGTATGAAGAAATTTCAGAACCTAGATTGTCTGTCATTTCAAATATTTCAGAGTATTTTTTAATGTTTTCAACTCTCTTGTTTTCGTCTATCTCATAAACGTCGGCAATAAAGTTTAAAAACTGTATGCCGGACATCTTGTCGTATGCGGTAGGAGTGTCTGAAACATATGCAAATTGTTTTTTTGATTCGTATGGATATTTTTCTACATCGATACCGTTAATAAGAATAGAGCCTGATGTAATTGAAAGGGCATTTGTAATCATATTGATGGTGGTTGATTTACCGGCACCATTCGGTCCTAAAAATCCGTAAATTTTTCCACTTGGTATAGTTAGATTAATGTCGTCAACAACGGTGTTTTTGCCAAATTTTTTAGTTAAGTTTTTTAATTCAATCATTTTATCTCCTTATTATATAACAAAAGGATAAATTTTAGAATTTATCCTTTTGTTATAGCTTTTTTAGTTTTAATAAACTTATTTATCTCTTTCTTCAAACTTGTGTTCAATCACAGCTTGAGCAGCAGCCAATCTTGCGATTGGAACTCTGTATGGTGAACAACTTACATAATCAAGGTTGATTTCATCACAGAATTTAATTGAATCAGGATCTCCGCCGGCTTCACCGCAAACACCGATATGAATGTTCGGGTTGGCTTTTCTTCCAAGAGTTGTAGCCATGTCTAAAAGTTTGCCAACACCATTTATATCAAGTGATTCAAAAGGCGAGACCTTGAAGATTTTTTTGTCTAAATATTCGTTGATGAATTTTCCATAGTCGTCTCTTGAATAACCGAAGACCATTTGAGTCATATCGTTGGTTCCAAAACTGAAAAAGTCTGCTTCAGTTGCAATTTCATCAGCAAGAAGAGCTGCACGAGGAACTTCGATCATTGTTCCGATTTCATAGTGAATTTCTTCACCTTTTTCTTCAAAGACTGTATTTATTTCTTCAAGAATTTCAGATTTTACATATTTCAATTCTTTGAGTTCGCCGATTAGCGGAATCATAATTTGAGGTTTAACAGTTTTTCCTTCCGCACTTACTTCAAGAGCAGCTTCAATTATTGCTCTTGCTTGCATTCTGTAAATTTCAGGATAGGTGACGGCAAGTCTACAACCTCTATGTCCAAGCATCGGGTTGAATTCTTTTAATTCTTCGATTCTTGTTCTTAAAACTTCTTCATCAATTTCCATATCTTTAGCAATTGATTTAATATCGTCGTCTTTTACCGGCAAGAATTCGTGAAGCGGCGGGTCGAGAAGTCTTACGGTTACAGGAAGACCGTCCATTGCTTCAAAAATGCCTTTGAAGTCTTCTTTTTGGTATGGAAGAAGTTTTGCTAAATATTTTTCTCTTTCTTCCTTCGTGTCGGCGAGAATCATCTTACGAACATTTTTGATTCTAGCTTCATCGAAGAACATATGTTCAGTTCTTGTAAGACCGATTCCTTCTGCACCGAATTCTCTGGCGGTTTTTGCGTCTTTAGGCGTGTCGGCATTTGTAAGAACACCAAGTTTTCTTACTTCATCTGCCCATGACATAAATTTTCCAAAGTTTCCGGTTAGGGAAGGTTCAATCTTTTTAATGTCGCCTAAATATACAGTACCTGTTGTACCGTCTATAGAAATGATATCTCCTTCTTTGAGATCTCCATTTTTACTTTTAATAATTTTTTTATTTTCTTCGACTCTGAGTTCACTTGTTCCGGCAACACAGCACTTACCCATACCTCTTGCAACAACTGCTGCGTGAGAAGTCATACCTCCGCGTGCAGTTAAGATACCTTCAGCTAAAACCATACCGTCGATATCTTCAGGAGAAGTTTCTTCTCTGACAAGAATAGTTTTGATTCCGGCTTCATGTTTTTCTCGTACAGCTTCAGGAGTAAATACAATTTCACCGGATGCAGCACCTGGACTTGCTGGAAGACCCTTTGCATAAGGAACCTTGTCCTTTAATTCAGCTGGGTCAAATTGATAGTGCATAAGTTGATTTAAACTGTTCGGTTCAAGTTTCATCAAAGCTTCTTCTTTTGTGATAAGACCTTCTTCATACATATCTACTGCAATGTTTAAAGCTGCTCTTGCGGTTCTCTTACCATTTCTGCATTGTAAGAAGTATAATTTGCCGTCTTCAATTGTAAATTCAACATCTTGCATATCTTTATAATGTTTTTCAAGATTTTCAATAATGTCGAGAAATTGATCATATACTTTTTTATTTGTATCTTCAAGTTGTGAAATACTTTGCGGAGTTCTTACACCTGAAACAACGTCTTCACCTTGAGCGTTCATAAGGAATTCGCCGAATAATTTGTTTTCACCGTCTGACGGGCTTCTTGAGAAGCAAACACCTGTTCCTGAATTATCTCCCATATTACCGAAGACCATTGATTGAATGTTTACAGCGGTTCCTAGATTGTCGTCAATTTTGTGGAGTCTTCTGTAAGTCTTTGCTCTCGGATTCATCCATGAATCAAAAACAGCTTTGATTGCGATTTCAAGTTGTTTTTTTGGATCTGTAGGGAAGTCTTCCTTGATGTATTCCTTATATTTTTCTTTATATCTTTTAACCGTATCTTTAAGGCCTTCAACTGAGACTTCTTGGTCACTGTTGACTCCTTCTTTTTTCTTTATATCATTAAATATGTCGTCAAATTCATACTTTGGGATACTCATTGCAACATCTGAAAACATTTGAATGAATCTTCTGTAGCTGTCCCAAGCAAATCTTTCGTTTGAGGATTTTTTTACGAGGCCTTCAACGGTTTCGTCATTTAAACCTAAATTTAAAATTGTATCCATCATTCCCGGCATAGAAAAAACAGCTCCGCTTCTTACGGAGAATAGGAGTGGATTTTCATTATCCCCGAATTTCTTTTCGATCTTAGTTTCGACTTCAGCAATCCTTTTTGTAACTTCTTCCATTAAACCTTCCGGAAGATTTTCGTCATTATTATAAAATGCTGTGCATGCTTCGGTTGAAATTGTAAATCCCGGGGGTACAGGAATCCCCAAATTTGTCATTTCACATAAATTTGCACCCTTGCCGCCAAGCAGTGAGCGCATCTTTGCATTACCTTCTTCGAAACTGTAAGTAAACTTGTTCATGTTTCCTCCTCATCTACTAATTCTTTTAGAAATAAAAACCGTTGCTTCTTCAATTGCCATCTTATCTAAATCTATAATTGGTATTCGAAGCGTTTTATAAATATCATGGGCGTACATAAGTTCGTCAAATATTCTTTCTTCACTTGCGTAATTCGAACTGATACCAAGATTTTCTTCTCGTGACAATCTGTGTTTTCTGATTGACTCGACACTTCTTGTAAGACCGAAGGTTTTTTCCCTTGGTAGAGACTTAAACATTTCTGTTAAATTTGCCTCGGGTACAAGCGGAATATTACAAACTTTTAAATCAAAATAGCCCATATAAAATGAAAGTGGTGTTTTACCAACCCTCGATGGACCAAGCAATATTACGTCCGCATCATTCAAATCTGATAGGATTTTTCCGTCATCATAATTATGGCAAAAATCAATATTTTTATAATCCATCGTTTCACCTCTCACTCGTTTTATTATACCACATATATATTTTTTTTTAAAGATTATAGCTCGTTTATTTTTCTTTGATGAAGCAATAAAAATACTGGTTTTCCTTGAAGTTTAAATAATTAAATGGTATAATTAAACGGATAGAGGTGTAAAATATGAACGATGATAAAAATGAATTAATCGAAAATAATGATAAAAAATTAATCGAAAATAAAGATGCTTCGGAAGAAGTCTTAGAGCCAATCGAAGATGGCGATGAAGCTTTTGAAGATGCAGATGAGCAAAATAAAACAAAAAGGATAAAAAAAGAAGTGATTGAATGGATAAAAAGTTTGGCATCGGCTGCAATCATAGCAATTTTAATTGTAAAATTTGTTTTTGCATTCACGGTTGTTGACGGAAAAAGCATGATGCCTACTTTGCACAATAGAGACAGGCTTATTGAGCTTAAACTTGATAAATTGTTTAGAAGTTTTAAACGCGGAGACATTGTTGTTTTAAAAGATGAGGTTAAAACAGACGGCAATTACTATGTAAAAAGAGTTGTAGGTCTTCCGGGCGAACATATTGAAATAGAAAACGGAAGTGTTTTTATTGACGGCGAACTCATTGACGAGCCGTATATTGAAACCGGAATTTATACTGAAGGAAATGTTTCGATTGATTTATCGGATGAAGAATATTTTGTTATGGGAGACAATCGCCTTCCACTTGCTAGTAGAGATTCTAGAGCATTTGGACCGGTAAATAAAAAAAGCATAGGTGGAAGATGCGTTTTTAGAGTTTTCCCATTTGATAGAATTGGAAAGTTGAGGTAGTTATTTATGAAAAAAGAGCATATAAGAAATTTCTCTATCATTGCTCATATAGACCACGGTAAGAGCACTCTCGCAGATAGACTTTTGGAAGCTACCAATACAGTTGAACTAAGAGATATGAGAGAGCAAACTTTGGACAGTATGGACCTTGAAAGAGAAAGAGGCATAACAATAAAGCTTAAAGCGGTAAGACTTTTATATACAGCTGACGATGGTAAAAAATATACATTAAATTTGATCGATACCCCGGGCCACGTTGACTTCAACTACGAAGTTTCACGTTCACTTGCCGCATGTGAAGGAGCTGTTTTGGTTGTAGATGCAACACAAGGTGTTGAAGCTCAAACTTTGGGAAATGTTTATCTTGCACTCGATCAAGATCTTGAGATACTTCCGGTTATAAATAAAATGGATTTGCCTAGTGCAATGCCGGATGAGGTAAAACATGAAATTGAGGATGTAATCGGACTCGATGCTTCTGAAGCGCCGTTAATTTCCGCTAAGACAGGATTAAATATTAAAGATGTTTTGGAATATATTGTAAAAAATGTTCCGGCACCTGAAGGAGATGATGATGCACCGCTAAAAGCGCTCATATTCGACTCATACTATGACCCGTATTTGGGAGTTGTGTGTTATGTAAGAGTCTTTGACGGAAGCATTAAAGCCGGAATGAATATTAAATTTATGTCCACAAATCAGGAATTCGAAGTTACCGAAGTTGGCGTAAATATAACACACATGCTAAAAGTTGATGAGCTTAAAGCAGGAGACGTAGGATATTTCACAGCTTCTGTAAAAGAGGTCAAGGACGCAAGAGTGGGTGACACTGTTACAGATGCATCTAGACCTACAAAAGAACGTCTTCCGGGATACAAGGCAGTAGTTCCTATGGTGTATTGCGGGATTTATCCATCAGAAGGCGAGGACTACAACACTGTTAGAGAAGCTTTGGAAAAATTAAAAGTTAACGATGCGTCCCTAACATTTGAACCGGAAACATCGAAAGCTTTGGGCTTCGGTTTTAGATGTGGATTCTTAGGACTATTACACATGGAAATAATTCAAGAAAGACTTGACAGGGAGTTTGACTTAAATATTATTGCTACAGCACCATCGGTAATTTATAGAGTTCACAAAACCGACGGGGAAGTACTTGAAATACAAAATCCTACAAATTTACCGTCGCAAGGAGAAATTGATTTTATCGAAGAACCGATGGTTGATGCAAATATTATGGCACCAAAAGATTATGTTGGAAACATTATGGACATTTGTATCGAAAGAAGAGGACAATTTAAGAACATGGAATATCTCGACGAAAGAAGAGTTGTTTTGCATTTTAGAATGCCTCTAAATGAAGTAATCTATGATTTCTTCGATGCACTTAAATCCAACACAAAAGGATACGCTTCGCTCGACTATGAACTTGCAGGATATGAACAAAGCGACCTAGTTAAACTCGACATTCTAATTAACGGAGAACTTGTTGACGCATTTAGTCTAATTGTTCACGAATCAAAGGCATATTCAAGGGGACGCGATATTGCTGAAAGGCTTAAAGACGTAATTCCAAGACATCAATTTGCTGTTCCTATTCAAGCTGCAATCGGCTCGAAAATTATTGCAAGAGAAACAATTTCCGCACTAAGAAAAGACGTTCTTGCAAAATGTTACGGCGGAGATATTTCAAGAAAGAAGAAATTGCTTGAAAAACAAAAAGAAGGTAAAAAAAGAATGCGCTCTGTAGGAAATGTTGACGTTCCGCAAGAAGCGTTCATGGAAGTGTTAAAATATAAGGAAAAGTAATGAATTTAGGAATTTATATACACATACCGTTTTGTAAAAGTAAGTGCAGTTATTGTGACTTTTTAAGCTTTGTTCCTAAAAGTGAAGATGAAAAAAATAGATATGTGGATTATTTGATAAAGGAAATTGGTCTTTATTCAAAACTTTATGGAAAGAGGTGTGTCGACTCAATTTATTTTGGGGGCGGCACGCCTTCTTTAATTGGAACAAAGAATGTTAATAGAATTATGGAAGCGATATACAGTGGCTTTAATGTTTTAGATCATTCCGAAAATACGCTTGAGATAAATCCAGGAACAACTGACGAGCACCTTTATAAAGAAATTTACAAAACCGGAATAAATAGGGCGAGTCTTGGACTACAAACGTCTGACGACAGAATTATAAAAACACTGAATAGAACCTCATCATTTAAAGATTTTTTAAAAGCGGCTAATGAATTGAAAGAGAGCGGTATAAAAAACATTTCTGCGGATTTGATGTTATCTCTTCCTGGAAATACAGAAGAGCGGGAGTTAAAAGATGCTAAGCTGATAAGTGAATTAGGAATAAATCATATTTCAGCATATAGCCTTATTGTGCATGAAAACACCCCAATTTATGAAGACATAAAAAACAAAAAACTAATTCTTCCGAGCGAAGATGAAGAAAGAAAGAGCTATCATGACCTTTCGAATTTCTTGAGTGAAATTGGATATGAAAGATATGAAATTTCGAATTTTGCTAAATCCGGTTTTGAGTCAAGACATAATAAAAAATATTGGAACCTTGATGAGTATCTTGCGTTTGGGATTGGGGCCTCAGCTTTTATAGAAGGGGAAAGAAGAAAGAATTTTTCAAACTTAAAATATTATTATGAAGCACTTGATAGAAAAGAGTTACCATATAGAGTCGAATATGTCCTTGATTTAAGTGACAAGATGAGCGAATATTCTTTTTTAAATATAAGGACTAAAGATGGAATTTCTCTTGAGAAATTTAATGAGAGATTTAATAGAGAATTCTTTGATGTATTTAATTTAGAAAAACATTGTGATTCCGGACTTATAAAGATAGAAAAAGGTCATGTGGTTTTAACAGAAAAAGGAATGGATTTATCAAATCTTGTGGAGATTGATTTACTTTTATGAATATGTTTTAAAATTAAAAATCAGGGTATAAGATTTATTGTTAGCACTCAAGCCATATAAGTGCTAATTCATAAAAAATTATAATAAAAAATTTATAGATTACAGTTTAATTATGATTAAATGAAAATTATATGGGTATATATTTAATAGTTAGCACTCACAACATAAGATTGCTAATAAAAAGTGGGAGGTGTAAAATGTTAAGTCAAAGAGAACTGAAAATATTAAACAGTATTATAAACTCTTTCATTGAAACCGGTCAGCCGGTCGGCTCAAGAACTATTGAGAAAAACTATGACATAGGACTTAGCGCCGCCACTATAAGAAATGTAATGAGTGATTTGGAAGAAAAGGGATTTATTTCAAAAACACATCACTCAAGCGGAAGAATTCCTTCGGGTTCTGCAATTGAAAATTATGTAACGGCTTTGATTGATTCCACAACAAGACAGGAAGACAACCCTCGAAAGTTTGTTAAGAGATTGTTGGAGTCGGAAGGGACTAAGCTTGAGAAGATGATGCTAAAAGCGGGAGAAGTTCTTAATTTGATGACAAATTATGCTACACTCACGTTTATTCCTCATTATAAGGATGCTGAAATTTCTCAAGTATTTGCAAAGCGTATAGACGATTCGAATCTTCTATTTGTAATAATGACAAAAGATTTGGAAGTTTCTACAAATGTTGTTCATGACGGAGGCACTATCAATGAGGAGAAATTTAATAATTTTCTAAAGCAGTATTTTTACGATAGGAAAGTAAGTTATTTCCTTGAAAATCTTGAAAAGCTTTACAAAAAAGAATTTTTTGATAAATTGGACGTCTTAAAAAACATTCTAAAAGATATTGAGTCGGATGAATCAATGGAAGATGAATTGATTTTAAGTGGTGTGACGAGATTACTTGAGCATCCGGATTTTATAGATACAGAAAATGTAAAAACAGTAGCTATGATTATGGAAGACAGTTCGCAGATAAAAGATTTAATTAAAGGTAGTGAAAATAAGCGAATTAGTGTTCATATAGGTGATGAAAATTCAAGTTTAAAAAATTTAACAGTTATAACCTCAAATATATTGCTTGACAGTGACAGGACCGCATCTTTTGGTATAATTGCTCCTGTAAGGATGAATTATTCAAATGCTATAAATGCAATTCTTGAACTTGACAAGACATTGAGGTTTCTAAATGCGAATTTGAAAGGGGATGAGGACTAAATGAAAGAAAATAATGAGTTTAAGAATGATGTTGATAAAAAAGACATTGATGAAGATGTTCAACCGGATTTATGCGATGAAGATACAAATGAATCGGATGAATTAACCACAGAAATAGATTCTCTAAAGACACAGCTTATAAGGCTTCAAGCGGATTTTACAAACTTTAAAAAGAGAGCACAAAAGAGAGAACATGATAGTGTGAACTTGGGAGTTGAAAAATTTGCGGAAGTTTTATTTCCTGTAATTGATAATTTTGATATTGCACTTTCACATATAGAGGATAAAAATATATATGACGGCGTCAAGATGATTTATGATCAAGTTATCGAAGCTTTTAAAAATGTAGATATAAATGTTATGGAAAGCGATGGGGCAGTTTTTGATCCTAATCTGCACTACGCGGTAATGATGGAAGAAAAAGATGGAGTTCAAAGTGGAATAATAACCGAAACTCTAAAAAAAGGATTTATGCTGGGAGATAAAGTTATACGTCCGGCAATGGTAAAAGTAAGTAAATAATTAATTAATTTTAAATTGAGGAGGATATTATAAATGAGTAAAATTATTGGTATTGACTTAGGTACAACAAATTCATGTGTTGCAGTTATGGAAGGTGGAGACCCTACTGTTATTCATAATATTGAAGGAAACAGAACTACTCCAAGTATTGTAGCATTTACAAAAGAAGGAGAAAGATTAGTTGGTGAAACAGCAAAAAGACAAGCTGTTACAAACCCGGATCGAACAATTTCTTCTATTAAAAGAGAAATGGGTACCGATTATAAAATTAGTATTGATGGAAAAGATTATACACCTGAAGAAATTTCAGCAATGATTCTTCAAAAGTTAAAAGCAGATGCTGAAAGCTATCTCGGCGAAACAGTTGAAGACGCTGTTATTACAGTTCCTGCATATTTCACAGATGCTCAAAGACAAGCCACAAAAGACGCAGGAAGAATTGCAGGTTTAAATGTAAAGAGAATTATCAACGAACCGACTGCTGCTGCACTTGCATACGGAATGGACAAAGAAGAAGGTCAACACAAGATTATGGTTTATGACCTTGGTGGAGGAACATTCGACGTTTCAATTCTTGAAGTTGGCGACGGTGTGTTCGAAGTTATGGCTACAAGAGGAAATAACAGACTCGGTGGAGACGATTTCGACAACAAACTTGTTGATTATATTGCAGATGAATTCCAAAAGGAAAATGGAGTTGATTTGAAATCAGATAAGATGAGCCTTCAAAGACTTAAAGAAGCTGCTGAAAAAGCAAAGAAGGAACTCTCATCAACTATGACCACAAACATTAACTTGCCATTTATTACAGCAACTCAAAATGGACCGCTTCACTTAAATATGGATATTACAAGAGCAAAATTCAATGAACTCACAAGTGATTTGGTTGAAAAGACAATTGCACCGGTTAAAGATTGTATTAAGGACGCAGGTATTGAAGTTTCAGATTTGGATAAGATTTTATTAGTCGGTGGTTCAACAAGAATTCCGGCTGTTCAAGATGAAGTTAAGAAATTGACAGGAAGAGATCCACAAAAAGACATCAACCCTGATGAATGTGTTGCAATTGGTGCTGCAATTCAAGGTGGAGTTTTGACAGGAGAAGTTAAAGACTTACTGCTCCTCGATGTAACACCGCTTTCACTTGGACTTGAAACATTGGGTGGAGTCACTACAAAACTCATCGAAAGAAATACAACAATTCCGGCAAAGAAGAGCCAAGTTTTCACTACAGCTTCCGATTCTCAAACATCTGTTGATATTCACGTTCTTCAAGGAGAAAGAGAATTTGCAAAGGACAATACAACTCTCGGTAGATTCCAATTGACCGGTATTGCACCGGCACCAAGAGGAATTCCTCAAATCGAAGTTACATTTGACATTGACGCAAATGGTATTGTAAATGTTAGTGCAAAAGATATGGCAACAGGCAAACAACAATCTATAACGATTACAGCTTCAAATAAGATGAGCGAAGACGAAATTAAAGCTAAAGTTAAAGAAGCTGAAAAATATGCTGCAGAAGATGAAAAGGCAAAGCAAAATATTGAAACCAAAAACAATGCAGACCAAATGGTATATCAAACAGAAAAGAGCATCAAGGATTTAGGAGACAAGCTATCAGCAGAAGACAAGAAGTCATTGGAAGAAAAGAAAGATGCACTTAAAAAAGCATCAGAAGGAACAGACTACGAAGATATGAAACAAAAGACCGAAGACTTGACGAATGAGTTCTATAAGATAACTCAAAAAGTTTATGGTCAAGCAGGAGGAAATCCTTCAGAAGGCAATGTAAATCCTGATGCAAACAAAAAAGATGACGGAGACGATACAATTGATGGAGACTACGAAGTAGTTGATTAATTTGACAATTTCCGCTAATTATAGGATAATAGAACTGATCCACTTTTAGTGGACAGTTCTTATTTTTTTGAAAGGCTGAGTTGATGAAAAATTTGTATGAAGTATTAGAGGTTGAAGAAACAGCTTCAATCGATGAAATAAAGAAAAGTTATAGACGTTTAGCAAAAAAATACCATCCTGATTTGAACCCTGATGATCCGGAAAGTGCAGAAAAATTTAAAGAGGTTACAGCTGCATATGAGGTTCTTTCAAATCAAGAAAAAAGAACTATGTATGATAATTATGGTACTACAGACGCTCAAGCTGGTGGCGGATTTGGTTATGACGACATATTCAGCGATTTATTCGGCGACATTTTCGGTGGCATGGGTTTTGGCGGATTCAGTTCAAATAGAGCTGCAAGCAATCAAAAACCGGGTCAAGACAGAATGACTTATATAGATTTTGATTTAAAAGACACTCTCACAGAACAAAGCGTTGATATTGAGTATGAGAGAGTTGAAAACTGTGAAAAATGTCATGGTACAGGTGCAAAGTCAGAAGATGACGTGGAGGTATGCAAGACTTGTCACGGAAGAGGACGAGTAAGACAGGTTAAACAAACACTTTTTGGTCAAATGCAAACTGATACAGTTTGTCCTGACTGCAACGGTACAGGGAAAGTAGTTAAAGAAAAGTGCGAAGAATGTGCAGGCTCAGGAAGAAAGTCTAAGAAAATAAAAAAGACAGTTAAAATTCCCAAAGGCGTAACAGATGGTGTTGTATTAAATTTGGGTGCACATGGTGACGAAGGAGTAAACGGTGGAAGACGTGGAAATTTATATGCCGAAATTCACGTTAGAAATCCATATGGTTATGAAATTCAAGATACAAATCTTGTAAAGGAATACAAGATTTCATTCTCAGAAGCAGCACTTGGTACTCGAAAAAAATTTGAAACATTAGATGGGGAAGAAGAAATTGTTATACCGGAAGGAACGCAAAATGGAGATTATATAACAATTTCGAAAAAGGGCTTATACAAATATAATTCAAATACACGCGGAGATATTTATTTGGTATTTAAAGTTGTAACGCCTACAAATTTATCAAAGCGTCAAAAAGAAATTTTAAGGGAGCTTGATGAAGAAAACGAGCTTAATGACCCTCCTCCCTTTTCGGGAATAAGAGAAAAATTTAAAAATATATATTTCAAAATAAAAAATGTGATTAGAAGGATGTTTGCACGATGATAGAAGTTTCATTAAAAGTAAATAGAAATTTGGAAGATGAAATTACGACTAAACTTATTATGTTTGGGATAACTTCTTTTGAAGTAATTGATGACAATTTAAGTGACAGTCTTAAAATTTCCGAAAAGAATTGGGACTATATCGATAAAAAAGAAAAAACGGATTTTATTACTTTCAAAGTCTATTTGGAAGATGATGAAGTTCAAAAATTTCTCGAAGATATTGACATTGAAAGCGAGTGTGAAATTTCAAAAAAATCAATTGAAGAAAAGGATTACGAAAACGATTGGAAAAATTATTTTCACACGATTGACGTTTCAAAGGATTTAAAAGTTGTTCCACTTTGGGAAGAACACACTGAATCGGATGTTGTTATAAATCCGGGAATGGCTTTTGGTACAGGAAGTCATGAAACTACTTATATGTGCCTTAAAGAGATTGACAAGTATTGTCCTGACGGCAATATTTTGGACGTAGGAACGGGAAGCGGAATTCTTGCAATTTCTGCTGCAAAGCTTTCAGGTGCAGTAGTTGATGCCTATGAAATTGATGCTTTAGCTATAAAGTCGGCAAATCAAAATGTGAAACTAAATAATGTCGAAGAAAATGTGAATATAATTCACGGAGATTTCAGGGATTATGATATCAAGATATACGACACGATTATATCGAACATTTATGCAGAAACTTTATGCGAAATGATGCCGGAATTTTCTAAGCGTATTAAATCACAGGGCTTAATAATATTGTCGGGCATTGTTAATGAAAAAGAAGATATGGTCAGAGACGCTCTACAAAAAAACAAATTTGAAATTGTAAGTTCAAATAAACAAAACGGTTGGTCTGAGATTACGGGTAGATTTAATGGATAGAATTTTTATCGATGATACATTAATAACCGGAGAGGACTTCAGACATGTTATAAAAAGCCAAAGACATATTGCGGGTGATAAACTTGAGGTTGTTTTAAATGGGGAGCTTTACTTGACGGAGATTTCTGAAGTTTCTAAGAACAGCTTTTCAGTTAAACTCTTAGAAAAAATCGAGGAAGACACAAATAGTATAAAAATCTATTTGTTTCAAGGATATATTCCAAAGAAGAAAATGGAACATGTTTTTAAAATGAACGGCATGCTAGGTGTCGAAAAGTTTATCCCGACAATTACTGAAAGATGTTATGAGAAACGTATTGAAGACTTTTCAAACGATAGATGTTATTCTATTTTAAAAGACAGTGCTGAAGTTTCAAAGTCAATAAAAATTCCTACAATCTCAAATAATATGGAATTTAAGGAGGCTATAGAATTTTCTAAAACTTTAGATTATTCGGTTATTCTTTTTGAAGATGAGAATGTAAATTGTATATATGACTTTTTAAAAGATGTTGATGTAACTTACCCGAGAGAGGTTTCGATAGGGATTTTTGTCGGACCTGAAGGAGGGTTTTCAGAAGAAGAAGTGGTATTTGCAAAAGACAGAGGGGTAAAATCTATACGGTTATTTAGAAATATATTGAGAACGGAGTATGCTGCATTTTCTGCTATATCTTCTATATTGACCTACTATGAAAGGACTAAATATGAAAGTTAAAATTAAAACTCTGGGTTGCAAAGTGAATTTTGTTGAAAGTCTTGCACTTGAAGAGAGGCTTAGAAAAGCAGGATTTGAAATAGCCGATTCTGACGAAGAAATTTGTGACGTTTTTATTCTAAATTCATGCAGCGTTACAAATGAAAGCGATAAAAAATCAAGGCAGGCATTAAGCAGAAATCGAAAGATAAACCCTGATAATTACTCTGTTATTATGGGGTGTTATAGCCAAGTTTCAAAGGGTGAACTTTTAGAAAATAAAAATGTAAATCTTGTCGTCGGAAATAAAGATAAACTTGATATTTCGTATCTAATGACTTTGGATAAAAACAAAGGTGAAAAAGTATATGATATTTCAAAATATAGAGAATTTGAAGATTTGCCGCTCCATGGAACGGGTGAAAAGACTCGTGGATTTATTAAAATTGAAGACGGTTGCGATAATTTTTGCTCATACTGCATAATTCCTTATGCAAGAGGAAGAGTACGGTCAAGAAGTATAGAGTCCATAAAAAAAGAAGCATCATCTCTTGGGGAAACCGCAAAAGAGATTGTTATAACGGGAATTGAAGTTGCATCTTATGGAAAAGATTTAAAAGATGCAACTCTTATCGATGCAATTGAAGCGGTACACGCAGCAGCGCCGAATGTGAGAATTAGACTTTCGAGTCTTGAAATTTCGGTTATAACAGATGATTTTTTAAGAAGGCTAAAAAGCATAAGTCGGTTCTGCGACCAATTCCATTTGTCACTTCAAAGCGGATCGGATAATGTTTTAAAAGCAATGAATCGAAAATACAACAAAGAAACTTTCAAGAAAAAAGTTGATTTGATAAGGTCTTATTATCCAAGTGCAGGAATCACAACGGATATTATTGTAGGTTTTCCCGGTGAAACGGAAGAAGACCACGAGAGCACTGTTCAGTATTTGAAAGATTTGAAACTTTCAAGGATTCATATTTTCCCATATTCTATTAGAAAAGGTACAAAAGCGGCGGATATGGAGCAAGTTGACGGAAATATAAAAATCAGAAGAAAAAATGAACTTGAAAAATTAGGAGAAGAACTTCAAGAGGAATTTAATAATTCTCTTTTAAATAAAGAGGAAGAAGTTCTTATTGAAGAAAGAACAAAGGGATTTTTCACAGGATACACAAGGAACTATGTAAAGGCAGAGATTTCTTGTGATGAATATCCGGATTTAAAATTAAACAGCGTTGTTAACACAATGCTTGTTGAAGAAAAGGGGGAAAAGAAATGGATTGTTTGTTCTGCAAAATAATTGATGGGGAAATACCTTCTACAAAGGTTTATGAGGATGATGTTTGTTATGCATTCAGGGATATAAATCCGGTTGCACCTACACATATTCTTGTTATTCCAAAAAAACATATCGATGGACTGGATGCATGCGACGAAGGTGACAAGGAAATACTTAGTCACATTTTATCGGTCATAAAGCTGATTGCAAGAGATGAAAAATTGACCGGTGGATATCGCGTAATTTCAAACGTTGGCGAGGATGGAGGACAGTCTGTTCGCCATTTGCATTTCCATCTAATAGGCGGAAAAAAATTAGGTTGGAATTTTGATTAAATACTTGATTTTTTGATAAACTATGTGTATAATATTGGATAGAGCGTTGTGGATAACCTTATGGAAGGGGGGAAGATAAATGTCAGAAATCAAAGTTGGAGAAAATGAATCCCTAGATAGTGCTCTAAAGCGCTTCAAGAGACAATGTGCTCGCTCAGGAGTAATGGGTGAAGTTAGAAAAAGAGAACATTACGAAAAACCTAGCGTTAGAAGAAAACTTAAATCTCTAGCAGCTAGAAAAAAGAGACGTAAAGGATTTTAGTTTATGTCATTAAAAGAACGTTTGATGGATGATTTAAAAACTTCCATGAAAGAGAAACAAACTCTTAGAAAAAATACTATCACAATGCTCAGATCTCGTATAAAGCAATATGAGGTTGACAACAGATTGACTGCTGATGATGATTTAATTATGCAGATGATTCAAAAAGAAATAAAAGAAAGAAATGATACGCTGGATTCTCTCAAAGGCACAGATAGAGCAGAACTTATAAAAGATACGGAAGAAGAAATTTCATATCTTTCCGAGTATTTACCAAAGCAAATGGACGATGATGAGTTGAACGAATTGGTTAGTGCTGTAGTAGCTGAAGTAGGAGCAACATCAATGAAAGACATGGGTGCTGTTATGAAATTGGCTAAGGAAAGAAGCGAATCTAGAGTAGATGCTAAGAGATTATCTGAAGCGGTGAAAGCAAAATTAGGCTCACTAAAATAGGTGGGCTATTTTTGTGTAAAAATTCAATAAAATAGTTTAACTATGTCTTTTTCGGGTAATATGTAATTAAAGGAGGTAGTTATGGTAAAAATGATTGAGATGTTAAAAAACATTCCAAATTTAGCTGTGCTTTTGATTTTTTTAATTTCGGTAGCATGCTTTATTTCATCGCTTTTTGTCAATAAGAAATTCAATTTTGTTGTCGGAGTTTTGCTTTTGATTGCATACATAGCGATAATACTTTTAAAAGATAATAAGTATTTTGTTTATCTAATATTGAGCACGGTTGGAATCTTTTTACTTTTTATGGAGTTGTTGGTTCCAGGCGTTCAAGTTTTTGGAATATTCGGTGTTGCATTTCTTGGAGTTGGGTTCTATGGAACTTTTGACGATATACTCTCAACAATTTTAGGACTTTCACTCACAGTCTTAATTTCTATTTTTCTCATTTACTTTTACATTAAGAAAGGTTATAAGATAAAGGGAATGGAAAAGTTTGTTTTAAAACAAAAAAGTTCTACTGAAAATGGTTATTTAGCAGTTGTTTATCCTGACTTAACAGGCAAGAGAGGCTTTACAACAACCCCTCTAAGACCGAGCGGATTTGGAATAATTGACGATAAAAAGTATGATCTCTACAGTGATGAGGGCTTTATACCGTCAGATACAAAAATTGAAGTTATAAAAGTTGAATCTATGAAAATATATGTAAGGAGGATTTAGATGAACGAAATTTTAAGTAGTTTAGGACCGATTTTTACGGTCGGATTGGTTTTTATTTTAGTTATAATATTTTTCTCATTTGTGCCGTTAGGCCTTTGGATAACGGCATTCTTTTCAGGTGTAAAAGTTGGAATAGCAACACTTGTAGGAATGAAACTAAGAAGAGTTGCACCGAGAAAAATTATTAACCCAATGATCAAGGCAACTAAGGCAGGTTTAAATTTAAAACTTGATGAGCTGGAAGCTCACTATCTTGCAGGTGGTAATGTCGACACATTGGTCGATGCACTAATTGCTGCCCAAAGGGCAAACATCGAGCTGGAATTTAAGAGAGCTGCTGCTATAGACTTGGCAGGTCGTAATGTTTTGGAAGCTGTTCGTGTAAGTGTAAACCCAAAAGTTATTGAGACACCTAATATTGCAGCTGTAAGTAAAGACGGTATCGAAGTTATCGTTAAAGCAAGAGTTACTGTTAGGGCAAATATCGAAAGACTTGTCGGTGGTGCAGGTGAAGAAACAATTATAGCAAGAGTCGGGGAAGGAATTGTCACAACTGTCGGTAGCAGTAATACACACAAAGAAGTTCTTGAAAATCCGGACAGCATTTCAACAACAGTTCTTGAAAAAGGACTTGACTCGGGAACAGCTTTTGAAATTTTATCAATTGATATTGCTGACGTAGATGTCGGCAGAAACATCGGTGCGCATCTTCAAACAGACCAAGCTGAAGCAGACATGAGAATTGCTCAAGCAAGAGCTGAAGAAAGACGTGCAATGGCTGTTGCAAAAGAACAAGAAATGAAAGCGGAAGTTCAAGAAAAGAGAGCTCTTGTTGTCGAAGCGGAATCACAAGTTCCTTTGGCAATTGCAGAAGCATTGAAATCAGGCAATTTGGGCGTTATGGATTATTATAAATTGAACAATATAAAAGCGGACACGGATATGAGAAATTCTATAGGCGGAGTAAAATCTGATAAATGAGTTATATCATAGCGATTGTCCTGATAATTTTAAAAATAGTAGATTCAATTTATGAGACTAAAAACAAAAAAACAATACAGAAAGAAGATAATACTAAAAAGATAAAAAATAGAATTGATAATATCAAAGACGAAGAAATGAAGACAAGATTGACCAAGCTTTTGAAAAATACGGAGATGGAATTTTCGGATGAGCCTGAAAAGAATAAGACTTTGAACAAAAAACTCGAAGAAAAGCGCAAAAAAATCAACCAAAAGAAAAACGAGCCAAAGATAAATGCGGATAAAAAAAATAAAGAATCGGCTATTGTTGACTCGAGAAGTTTGGAAAATGCTATTCCACATACAGACGATTCTGTTTACAGTCACATGATAAAAAACGAATGTGGAATCGAGCACGGGCTTGGAAAATCAATTTATGAAAAAGATGAAGAAGCTCAATCAAGATTTCTTGAAGATTATAATGAGGCGGACTTAAAAAAATATATCGCAATGAAAGAGATATTAGATGAGCCGGTCTCAATGAAGTAAGGAGACTTAATGACTGAATTTGTAGTTAAAGATATGTTAACTGTAAAAAACATTGTTGGACAATTGGACCAAAATATAAATCTCATAATGGAAAAATTGGATGTAAAATTATCCATTTCTGATGACACATTTAAAATCGACGGAGAAAATTCCGAGATTGCAAAGAATGTTCTCATGGTCCTCTCGAAGAAAAGCAAGAGCGGTGATGTTGATCTAAATGATATTTCATATATCATAGACCTTGCACGTGAACACAGGGAAAACGAGGTTTTGAATCTAAATGACAAACCGATTGCATTCACTGCAAACGGCAGAAGTCTATTTCCGAAAACAATCGGACAGAAAAGATATATAGAATCGATTAATAACAATGATATTGTATTCGGGACAGGTCCTGCGGGAACAGGAAAGACATATCTTGCAATCGCACTTGCTTGCCAAGCATTTAGAAATAAACAATTCGAAAGAATTATACTAACTAGACCGGCAGTTGAAGCCGGTGAAAGCCTTGGATTTTTGCCAGGAGACTTAAAAGAAAAAGTCGACCCATATCTAAGGCCTGTTTATGATGCGCTTTTTGAAATAATAGGTGGAGAACAATATCAAAAATACATTGAAAAAGGTTTAATTGAAATTGCTCCGCTTGCATATATGAGAGGAAGAACTCTGGACAAAAGTTTCATAATATTGGACGAAGCTCAAAACACAACTCCTGAACAAATGAAGATGTTCTTGACAAGACTTGGCTATTCATCAAAGATGGTCATAACGGGGGACCTCACACAAACCGACTTGCCGAGAGGAAAGATGAGCGGGCTTAAGAACGCGATAGAACTTTTGAGACACACAAAGGGAATCGGAATCGAAGAACTTCAAAAAGTTGACATTGTTAGACACCCTCTCGTTCGAAAAGTGATTGAAGTATATGAACAGGAAGCTTTGCGTTTGGAAAAAATAAGAGAAGAAAAAAAGAAAGAAAAAGAAAACAAAAATGAAGAATAATTTGGAGAGAAAAATAAGGGGAAACAAAACCTTCTATTTCGATAATTTTGAATTAAGTATATCAACCGGCACACAATTTTTGTGTGTCGATGATTTATATTGCCTAAAAAATATAATTGAGAAAACACTTAGAGTTGTCGATTTCAAATATTACACTCAAATATCACTGAGCATCGTGACACCCGGAGAAATTCGAGATTTGAATAATAGATTCAGAGGAATCGATAGAGTGACGGATGTTTTAAGTTTTCCACTGGATATGGAAACCGGAATTTTGGGAGATGTTGTAATCTGTAAAAAAGTGTGCACAAAGCAAGCGAAACTCTACGGAAACTCATTTCAACGAGAACTTATGTATCTAACATGCCATAGCATATTGCATCTTATGGGATATGACCATATGAATAAAAGAGATAAGAGAATTATGAGAGATTTAGAGAAAAAAGTTATGAGAGAAATATAGAGGTTCTCCAATCAATTATTATTTTTGAAAGGAAGGTAAGTAGGCGAAGACCTATTCGCTGAAAAGTATGTTATGAAGAAAAGAATTTTAGCGTTATTATTAGTTGTTGGAATGCTTTTAAGCTTCCCAATGGCAACTACAAACGCACAAAAGCAAAAGAAGTTTAGGATTTTACTTAACGGAGTGGATATTCCACTTACAGAATATATGGGACTTCCATATATTGAGGATTCAAGAACTCTTGTTCCTATCAGACTTATTTCTGAATCACTCGGATATAAAGTTGATTGGAATGAAGGTGATCAGCTCGTTACTATAAAAGGTAACCTTAACAATGTAGACAGAGATATTAACCTTACGATAGGTAAAAATATGGCTGTCGTTAATGGAGAACAAAAACAAATCGATGAATCACCGAACGTTGTGGCAAAGATTACGAAAGACAGAACTTATGTTCCACTCAGATTTGTATCTGAAAACTTAGGGGCTACAGTTGAATATAAACAAACTGAAATGGAACATATTATAAATTTAAACGTTGTTGTAATGGATGAGGCTACTAAATTCGCACTTTATGGAAACGGTGGAGAAGGTGCTAAATTAGATATTGAACAAACAAAGAAAGAAGGCTTTATTTTAAGAGAAGGAGAAACTAAGGAAACAATTCTTAAAAGATTAGATCAATCCTTAAATCCTGCTCCAACATATGAAGCACCGCCTGCAGGAAGAGTATCTGAAAATTGGATAGCACCAAATTTAAGCATTGCATATATAGATCCGATAGAAAATTCTTTTGGTTACTATGCGCCTTGGGGATTTACAATATGTTCAGCTAAAGATTATAAAGAAAAAGCTGAAAATATGTCATATTTAATTGAATTAATAGATGATAGATATGTACCTTACCAAAAGCATATACAAATATCTAAAAATGATTCCAATTATCATGATATGGAATTACCGCTTAATCCGCCGAAGTGGGAAAATTTTAATCAACATGTAGATAATAGAATTGTTACAAATATGTTTGATTATGACCCTTCATATGGAAAAAGAAAAGTTTCAATAATAACAAAAAGTTTTGATAAATTATATAGACCACATATTGGAGAAAAAGTTAAGTATAGAGTAACATTTAAGCAAGGCAATGAAGAACACCAATATGAATTTACTGTTTCTTATCTTTGGGCTATTGCAGAAAATCACAAATCACTATTACGTCAAAATGACAAAGAAACATACGAATATCTTAATAGTGTGGGAATGACTAAAGTTAACGATGAAGGTATAAAACTTGTTCCAGTAAATGATTGGATACAGATATATTAAAAGAGGGCTAAAAGCCTTCTTTTTTTTTAAATTTTAAAACAAATAGTAAAAAACATAAGATAAAGAATTTAATTCGCTAAAACAATTAAAAAGATATCAATATGGGTATAATTGAACTGTATAGAACATGTGTTTTATTTTCGTGTACGATAATTAAGTTTATGAAAAATTATTGGATAGGTGGATGATTTTTTATGAAAAAGAGAAGTTTTTTAAAGAGTTTTAATAATGCTGCAAACGGTTTAGTTCATAGTTTTAAGAGTGAGAAGAATATGAGAATCCACTTTGCCGTCGCGGGCATTGTTCTGATTTTTGCACTCATTTTCGAGTTTTCGAAGTTGGAGTTTATTGCTCTTACAGGGGCGATTGTTCTTGTGCTTTTTGCTGAATTAATAAATACGGCGCTTGAGTATGCGGTTGATGCTTCTGTTGGTGAATTTCATCCGCTTATTCGAATTTGCAAAGATATTTCTGCGGGGGCGGTTCTTCTGACTGCTTTTTATGCTGTGTTTGTCGGGTATTTGCTCTTTTATGATAGACTGGTGCCGCTTGGAAATAATGTTTTGGGTGCGATTCATCAAAGTCCGATTCATTTGACCTTTATAGCATTTTCCCTTACAGTAATGCTTGTGATTGCGCTGAAAAGCAAGTATTCAAAGAGCAGAGGAAGTTATTTTCAAGGCGGAACAGTGAGCGGACATGCTGCAGTTTCGTTTCTTTTAGCGACCATTGTTTCTTTTAATTCCGATAGTCTTCTTGTAATTTCGCTTGCTTATATTCTTGCGATATTGGTTGCGGAAAGTCGCGTCGAAGGAAAAATACATAAACCTATGGATGTTTTTTACGGGGGCTTATTGGGTATAATTATAGGAATAATTATTTTTAGGTTGTTTGGATAGATATGAAATTGAATTATGATGAATTAAATGATAAAATGAAAAAGCTTGTGGTTGCAGCAATTGATGCTAGAAAAAATTCTTATGCGCCGATTTCCGGATTTAAGGTTGGTGCTGCAATTTTAGCAGACACAGGTGAAATTTTTTCGGGAGTTAATGTAGAGATTACAAGTTTTTCTCCCACTATTTGCGCTGAAAGAAATGCGATATTTAGCATGTTTACAACCGGTGAGAGAAATTATAGTGCAATTGCTGTTTGCGGCTCAAGTCCGGACACATTTCCTTGCGGCGTTTGCAGACAAGTGATATATGAAACTTCACCTGAGTGTGAAGTTTTAATTGTGAACAGTTTATCGGATATAGAATCATATAGAATTCAAGATTTATTGCCACACGGATTCAGATTGGAGGAATAATGAGAAGCGGTTTTGTTAATTTGATAGGAAGACCAAATGTAGGAAAGTCTTCTATTTTAAATCATTTAATTGGGGTTAAGCTTTCGATTGTTACGGATAGGCCACAAACCACAAGAAAAAGTATGAAGTTTATTTATACAGATGAGAAATCTCAAATTATTTTCTTTGACAATCCGGGATTTCAGGATCCGAAAAATAAGTTGGGACAAGAGATGCAAAATATTATTTATAACAATATGAAAGATGCAGACCTTGATATTTATGTTATGGACAATTCTTTGGAGAATGGAAGACTTGACAACAAGGTTTTAGATCTAGCACGTGAAGACAAAAACAAAAAGATTGTTATAATAAATAAATGTGATCTTTTAAAAGAAGATGAGCTCGAAATGCTCATTCAAAAATACAAAGAACTCGATTTGTTTATTGATGTTTATCCGGTTTCTGCGGTGACGGGCTATGGATTCAAAGAGCTTCTTGACGGGATTTACAATATAATGCCCGAAGGTCCATTGTATTATGATGAAGAGATGATCACTGATACCATGACTAGGGAAATTATGGAAGAAATTTTGAGAGAAAAGTTTTTGATTTTTTTGAATGAAGAGATTCCACACGGTATAAATATCGAAACTGAAGAGTATATTGAAGATGAAGACTCTATAAGCATAAGGGATATTGTTTATCTTGAAAGGGAAAATCATAAAGCTATTGTTATTGGGAAAAATGGAACAATGATAAATAGAATTATAAATGCAGCAAAAAAAGACATGCAAGAGTTTACAAATAAAAAAGTTCGTTTAAAGATTGATATAAAAATTAGAAAAAATTGGAGAAAAAATATAGGTATTGTTAAGAGTTGGATTAAATGAAGACGGAAGCAATTATTTTAAGAAATATAAGATGGCAGGATTCTAGTATTATAACACATGCACTCACCGATGATTATGGAAGAATCAGTATTATGACAAAAGGTGCGTTCAAGCGGAAAGAAAATGTCATGCCGTACTTCGATTTGTTTTCAATTACAAATTTCGATCTCTACAAGGGAACGAATATGTTTTATTTTAATTTTGCCGACAGTGCAAAGGTTTCGGAGGATTTATACAAGGAGCCGATTTCGTTTAGAGTCTGCTCGATTTTAAGTGAGATTGTTATAAAAACTATGATTGATAATTATAGCGTTCCGAATATTTATCCGCTTACAAAAAAGTTCTTGGAACTCTTATCAAAATCGAAAAATAAAGTTTTGTTTTTTGCTGGATGGCTGATAAAATATATTTCATTTATGGGGTATAGACCTATTATTAGTGAGAATAACGGTGAACTAGTTATGTGTGAGGACGGAATTGTTTATGCAGAGTCAGGACAAATATTAGGACATAATAGACGAGTGAGTTTTGAAGAGTCAAGTTTAATTAAAAAATTACTTTTTTCTGAAATGTCTGAGATAATTAAATTTGATGTCGGCTCTGAAATGGGCATGAAAATTTTAGATTTAATTATTTTTTATTTTAAATTATCTTTTAGTATAAATAGATTAAATTCATATGAGGAGCTTAAAAATTTTTAAAAATGGTGTTATATTATGAAATTAGTAGATGAGTTAAATAATTATTATATGCAGTTCGGATTGAAGAAGATAAGAGAGGATTATATTGAACTTAATGAAGATGTTCTAAGTTATAGTGAGCTATTTTTTCATTTGGATAATCCAAACTCTATTTCGGGTGCAAATGTAAGAGTTTTAAATGTAGGAGATATGTCTTTTTCTATTCAGGGCACAAAGCGCTCAGTCAGTTCGATTTACAGAGTCGTTGATCAGAGAAAACATACTGTAAATTTCAAGGATGTATTTTTATCATTAAAACATATATTTGGGAATATGGACGATTATCTTTTCACTTATAATTCAGGGGATTATCATGAACCATCTCTTGGAGCGACTGTTTCGTATTCAAATATTTATGCAAATGGATTTTTGATTGTTAAGTGTAAATATTTTCAGACTATAAACGACGAGCATCTAGAGAGTATACCTCTTGTAATTGAGTATAATTTGAATAATCTTTCTTATGTTTTTGGTGATGAAGAGAATAATGAGTTTTCTGTCGAACAGGTGAGGGATAGTGAATTTTCAAGTTATATTTTTGAAGAGATTGAATTTGAAAATGAAAATATTTTATTTACAAGCCATATTTCTGAAAGTGAAACTCATTTAAGAGAAAAGAGATACATTCTAGCTTATATTTCTTTAATAAAATCTTGCAAAGATGTTGAAATTATAAAGGGGAAAACGGGAATATTTTCTGAAAAATATATTGATAATATGAAGAGAATAAGAGAAATTTATTTTGAAATAAAAAATGAATATTTGAATCAAAAAGCTATTGTTGATTCTGACGGCTTGAAGGAGGATAAGGATGAGTAAATTTTTAATGGAAATTATTACAAATCCAATGGATGCTGTTACATTTCAAAATATAGAAGAAGATATAAGAGAGTATCTTAGGTCCAGCGATTTTAACTCTTTTTTTAGAACTGAAGATTTAAACATTTTTGTAAATCAAACCAGGATTGTAATTTGGGCTAACTTATTTGGTGAAAAGCTCAATGAAAAGTTAACTGAACTTATACCTTCGATTTTAAGAGGGGTTGAAAGTCCTAATCAAATGAGATGGGATACAGGTTCAATTACATTTTTCAGTCCAATAATTAATATTTTATCTCTTTTAGATGATGAGCTTATAGATGTTGAAATAGAAGGCGTAAAATCAAGAAAAGTTTCACTTGTAAATTTGTTTGATGAAATCGAGATTGAAAGTATCGATGACTATTTTGATAAAATTGATAAATATGTGGGGTTTAATGAAGCTGAAAGAGTAAACAAAATAAGAAATCAAGTTTTAAAAATTGCTGCAAGCTTGGGCAAAAAATTTAATATAAATAGAGATAAGCTTATAAAAATTGCGAAGATTATTGAAAATCCGCAGTTTTTGAGTGCAAACTTTGATGATAAATATTATGATTTACCGGAAGAATTTGTATTTAACATAATTAATAAATATGACGCATGCATTCCGCTTATTTTTGAAGATGGAAAAATTTCAGATTCATATATAATCGTTTACAATAAAAATAAAAATTCGGAAAAAGTCAAGAATATGTATGAAAAGTCTTTAAATTACGATTTGGGCCTTATAGAGGAAGTTTTTGAAAAAGATAGCATCGTTCCTTTGAAAGAATATGTTCCAAGACTTAACTGGATTTCAAAATTTGATCAACTTGGCAATTTGTATGATAAAACAACGAGAGTGAAGATGTTTGTTGAAAAAGTCGCTGATAATCTGTCTCTTGCAAAAGAAATGGAAAAAGATTTGTATGTTGCTGCAGATTTACTTAAAGCGGATCTCGCGACAAGAACTGTAAAAAAATATCCTCAGCTAAAAGGCGTGGTTGCTAAGACAATGCTTGAAAAAGAAGGTTATGAAAGTGTAATTGGTGAAGCTATTCTTGAACAGTACTTACCAGGCATTATGAATAGGATGCCGGAGTCATCAATAGGTTATATTTTAGCCATTGTTGACAGGTATGATGATATTGTAGGACTTTTAATATCTGATGAATATAATATGAGATTAGTTAAAAGCAAGATTGATGAGATTTTGAGCCTTATTATAAATTCCAAACTTGAAATAAGTGTAGCTACATTAACAAGAATTGCACTATATGTTTACACAGAAGAAAGTATCGGTGCATTTGATTACAATAAGGTTGAAAAAATTGTTGAAGATCTTTTTATGCAAAGATATAAGAATATTCTCAGAGGTCTAGGAGTTAAGGCAGATTTGATGTCTGACGATGTTCTTTCTTGCGAAGAATGTTTTGGCAATTTGACAGAAAAACTTCTTGAAATTTCAGAAGAGGCAAACGAAGAAGAAATAAGTCTTTTGAAGAATCTTTTCAGAATAAGAAATCTGGTGATGACTAGCGAATCGATGGATTATGAAAGTTCTGAAGCAGAAAGACGATTAAGTGAACTTTTGGGAGACGATGTCATAAATGAAGTAGGCGATAATTTTATTTCTTTCTTGAAAAACAATAAAAACGTTTTGCAGGATTTATTTGATTTTTACGACAATGGAGGTTATGTAACTGATTATTCTAAGAAGTTACAAACGGAATTAAAGAACAGGTGGTTTTAAAATATGTATGATATAACTATTTTTGTTTTAAGCGACTCTATAGGCGAAACAGGAAGCAAAATTGCAAGAGCTTCGGTTGCCCAATTTCCAAACTGTAATTATGAGATAAAAAGATACCCATATATTTTAGACAAAGCACATATTCTTTCAGTTATTGAAGAAGCAAAAAATCTTCCAGCAGTGATTATTTACAGTACTGTTGACGAAGAGCATGCAGACTATTTGGAAAAGACTGCAATTGAGTATGGTATACCAACTGTAAACATTATGAAGCAACCACTTGATGCAATTTCCAATATTTTACATGAAACTCCGATTAGAGAATCCGGCATTCTTAGAAAATTGGATGAAACGTATTTCCAAACAGTAGATGCGATTGAATTTGCTGTAAAATATGACGATGGCAAGGATCCTAGAGGTATTAGAAAAGCTGATATTTGCTTGATTGGAATTTCTCGTACATCAAAAACACCTCTAAGCATGTATCTTGCAAACAAGGGATATATGGTTGCAAATGTACCGCTTGTTCCGGAAGTACCGATTTCAGATGAGATTTTTGTCAAAGATCCTAAAAGAATTTTTGGACTCACGACAAGTGCAGAGATAATGATAAATATTAGAGAAGAAAGGCTTAAAGCATTAGGTATGCCAAGTGTTGGTGTTTATTCTGAATATGATAGAATTCAAGAAGAAATAAACTATGCAAATAATATTATGGAAAAAATCGGCTGTACTGTTATTGATGTTTCAAACAGAGCAATTGAAGAAACGGCTTCTGTTATAATAGAAATAATGGAAAAGAGGTTCGGTAGAATATGATAAGGGAGATTTTGGAAAAAAGAGAACACGAATTCTTAAGAGATGTTGCAACTTTTTCTGATTCTTCTAAAGGCAGACAAAGAGCGGAGATAAAATCAAGTGTTAGACTTGAATTTCAAAGAGATAGAGATAGAATAATTCATACAAAAAGTTTCAGAAGGCTAAAACATAAGACTCAAGTTTACATTGCACCTCTTGGGGATCACTATAGAACCAGACTTACTCATACTTTGGAGGTCTCTCAAATCGCACGTACAATTGCAAGGGCACTTTTTTTAAATGAAGATCTTGTTGAAGCAATTTCTATGGGGCACGATATCGGTCACACTCCGTTTGGACATGCGGGAGAAAAAGTTTTAAATAAGTTGTCGGATACAGGCTTCAAACATAATGAACAGTCACTTAGAGTAGTGGATTTTTTAGAATCGCACAACGGCAAAAGAGGTTTAAATTTAACTTATGAAGTGAGGAACGGGATTTTAAATCATAGTGGTGCGGACGAGGCAGAAACGCTTGAAGGTAAGATTGTAAAATTTGCTGATAGAATTGCATATATAAATCATGATATTGATGATGCAATACGGGCTGGTGTTCTTTCAAATGATGATATTCCAAAGGATATAGCTAGAGTTTTGGGTAATACTGCTAGCGAGAGGATTGACAAGATGGTAAATGATGTTATAATTAATTCATCTGAAAAAAATACCATTATGATGAGTGATGAAATCAATTCAGCAATGAATAGTCTAAGGTCATTTATGTTTTCTAATGTTTATCTTGATGAAAGAAGTAGGATTCAAGGCGAGAGAATTGAGATTATGCTGTCGCTTCTTTTTGAGTACTATATGAAAAATACGGATGTTATTAATGAGCATATAAAGATTTATGATGATAAAGAATCATTAAATAGGATGGTAATAGACTATATTGCAGGAATGACTGATCAATTTGCAATAGAGAAGTTTGAAGAACTTTTTTTGCCAACGGGTATTAGAAGGGTGTAAGTATGTTTGTAAGTGATACTAAAATTGAAGAAATCAAGGACGCTGTTGATATTGTTGATTTGATCGGTAGTTATGTGTCACTAATAAAAAGGGGCAGAAATTATGTTGGACTTTGTCCTTTTCATAATGAAAAAACACCAAGTTTTAGTGTAAATCCTGACGGTCATTATTTTAAATGTTTTGGATGTGGTAAAAGTGGAGACGCAATAACTTTTTTGCAAGAATATGAAGGGCTTGATTTTAATGAAGCTATAAAAGAACTTGCAGAAAAGGCACATATTGATTTGGGCAATGCTGAATTTGAAAGCAAAAAAGCGGATTATTCAATTTACTATGATATAAATAGAGAAGCAGCTCTTTATTTTATGGAAAATATTAAAGTAGATAAATCTGCGACTTCTTATTTAAAAAATAGAAACATAAATTTAAATTCTGTTTTAGAATTTGGAATTGGGTTTGCACTTGATTCTTGGGACGGGCTTATAAAACACCTCACAGAAAAAGGATTTAGTATAGCTGATATAGAGGCGGCCAATTTGATTCAAAAAAGCGAAAAAAGAGGGACATATTATGACTTATTTAGAAAAAGACTTATATTCCCAATTTTAGATTTAAAATCAAGAGTTGTCGGATTTTCCGGAAGGATTGTCGGAGATGGCGAACCAAAATATTACAATTCAAGAGATAGTGTTATTTTTAAAAAAGGCAATTTGCTTTTCGGTCTAAACTTAGTTCAAAAAAAGAGTGATAGAAGTAGAATTATGCTCGTTGAAGGAAATATAGATGTTGTAAAATTGCATCAAATGGGTATAGATTATGTAGTAGCAGCACTTGGAACAGCTTTCACTGACAGACAAGCGACACTTTTAAAAAGATACGGCAAAGAAGTATATCTTTGTCTTGATGGAGATTTTGCAGGCCAAAAGGCAACGGTTAGGGACATTGAAATTTTAAGAAATATTGGCGTTGTTCCTAAAATTGTTGTGATACCTGACAATATGGACCCTGATGAATTCATAGATAAGTTTGGCAAAGATAAATTTGACGGACTTCTTAAGGATGCAATTTCCGCTTTTGATTTTACAGTAATGTACTATAAACATGATCTCGACATAGATCGAAGAGATGATTTTATAGAATTTATTAGGCGTGTATCGAGTCTCATTAAGAGTATTCCTTCTAAAGTTGAGCAGTCTATTTACGTTGAAGACATTTCGAAAAAATATAATATTGACAAAACTTTGCTCATGGAAGAATTGTCAAAAAATAATGAAGTTTTCGTTGCAAGTGCTTACGATGTGAGTTCATACACAATTCCAAAAGCTTCAAATAAATTTATAAAAATACTTATAGGATATATTATAACAGACAAAGTTTTTGCAGTTGAGGCTGAAAAACTTAATGTTTTAAATTATATTAATAATAAAAGCTATTCAAATTTGATTAAACGCATTTGCAGGGAATATGAAACAAAAGAAAATATAGATGTTGAAGAGTTTACAAAAAGTCTAATTAAAGAAAACGAATTAGGCGAGAATTTAGTGAAATCCATGTTGTCTCATAATGAGATTAGTGAGCCTACGATAAATTATTTCCATGATGTCATTGAAGGAATAAGAAAAGAGTATATATCTGATAAAAAAGATGTACTGAATAAAAAAATAGAAAGTGCCACAAATGACAAAAATTATGATTTAGTTGTAGAGCTCCTTAAAGAATTGGATTCTCTTTCGGAAATGGATGGTGATTAAAAATGGTTGACGAGCTTAATTTACAAAAAGCAATGTCGGATGCACTAGAATTTTTAATTTCAGGTGGAATAAGAACGGGTTATGTGACTTACAAGGATATTTTGGATAGCCTCTCAAAATTCCAATTGGAAGTTGAAAAGATAGAACAAATTTATGATAAAATTGAAGAACTTAATATTGAAATCACTGACAGAGAGTCCGTTCTTCCAAAGGATGAGGAAATTATTGAAGTAGAAGAGATTGATGATGAAGATGAGCTGTCAAATGGTAAAGATGACGATATTGATGTAGATGTAGATGTAGATGACGACGATAAGTTGGAGATAAAAGTTCCAAAAGGAGTTAAAGTTGATGATCCTGTTAGAATGTATCTAAAAGAAATTGGTAACATTGCTCTATTAACTCAAGAGGAAGAAATTGCAATTGCAAAACGAATGGAAGAGGGCTCAGAGGAAGCAAAAGCGGAACTTGCAGAAGCAAACTTACGTCTAGTCGTTAGTATTGCAAAAAGATATATGGGAAGAGGCATGCCTTTTCTTGATTTAATTCAAGAAGGAAATCTTGGATTAATGAAGGCGGTTGAAAAGTTTGAGTATAAAAAAGGTTTTAAATTTTCAACATATGCAACATGGTGGATTAGACAAGCTATAACTAGAGCGATTGCGGATCAGGCAAGGACTATAAGAATACCGGTTCACATGGTTGAAACAATTAATAAGCTTTTAAGAGTTCAAAGGCAACTTTTGCAAGAACTTGGTAGAGAACCAACGCCTGAAGAAATGGCGGTTGAACTTGAAATGGATGTCGAAAGGGTAAGAGAAATTCAAAAGATTTCTCAAGAACCTGTTAGTTTGGAAACACCAATCGGTGAAGAAGAGGACAGTCATTTAGGAGACTTTATTCCTGATGATGATATTCCAAGTCCACAAGACGCAGCAACTACAACGATGCTTAGAGATCAATTATTTAAAACATTGGACTTATTGTCCGAACGTGAAGAAAAGGTTATAAGGTTGAGATTTGGGCTTGATGATGGCAAAATTAGAACATTGGAAGAAGTTGGAAAAGTTTTTGATGTAACAAGAGAAAGAATTAGACAAATTGAAGCAAAAGCTTTAAGGAAGTTGCGTCATCCAAAAAGATCTGATAAGTTGAAGGATTTTCTTGATTGATGGATAGACTTGAAACAATTGTTAAATTGGCGAGAAATTCAAATTCTGTTGCGGACATTGGTTGTGACCATGGCCAAGTGGGAGTTGAACTTTTAAAATCAACTGGTGTAAGGCATGTTATTTCCACTGATATTTCTGAAAAGTGTTTAAAAAAAAGCGAGTTTTTATTCGCCAGTACAGGATTTCAATCTGAATATGATGGACGTGTTGGAGATGGACTTAAAACTTTAAACCATGGTGAGGTTGATACAGTTGTTATTGCCGGAATGGGCGGTGACTTAATAAAAGATATTGTAACTTATGATATCGGTAAGACTTTGTCGTTTAAAAACTTCATAATACAACCAATGACAAATCCGGATGTGGTTAGAGAAACTTTTTATGAACTCGGCTATGGTATAGAAAAAGATTTAATAGTTATTGAAGGCAGTAAATATTATTTTTTGATGAAATTCAGTAGTTTAACTGACAAGAAACTCGAAAAAGATTGGTTTTATACAAGTTCGCTTCTAAGAGATTCTATTGAGACATACAAAGAATACTTGAAATTTAATTTGAATAAAAATAACGCAATTATAAATGAAATAAAATTGAATTCGAGCGAAAAATCCGATTCGAGAATTAGCGAACTTAAAAGTAACAATGAGAAACTGCGTACCTTGTTGGAGGAAAAAGTTGAATATAAGTGATTTGATGAAAAAACTTGAAGAATTTTATCCGTTAAACACTCAAATGTCTTGGGACAATAGTGGGTTGCAAATCGGAGATTTAAATTCAGAAGTTAAAAAAGTGCATATATGTTTGGATATTGAAGAATTTCAAATTAATAGAGCTATTGAATATGGATGCAACACGATAATAACGCATCATCCACTATTTATGAGTGGCATCAAGTCAATTGAAAAGAGTGGTTTTTATTATAAAGTTATAAAGAAAGCTTTAGATTATAAAATAACCATTCTTTCATATCACACTCCTTTTGACACTTCAGTTTTTGGAATGAGAAACTTTTTTTTGAGCGAATACGCCATAGGAGAAATACAAAATTTAGCAGTTGAGGAAGGTCAAAACTTCGGAATAGTTTTTGACGTTCAAGATGTCAAAATTAAAGAAATAATCGGTATACTGTCGAAGAATTTTTCAAAATATGGATATGATAATCCGTCGAATTATATGACTCTTTACGGTGAAGATGAGAAAGTTATTAAAAGAATCGGATATCTTGGAGGAAGCGGTGCAAGTTTTATAGACTATGCAATTTTAAATGATGTAGATTTATATTTAACGGGGGATATCAAATATCACGATGCACAACACGCTTATAGAAATGGTTTGAGTATATTGGATTTAACTCACGGCATGAGCGAAATTCATTTTGTAGACATTATGGCGAAAAAAATAAGTGATATAGGTCTACAAGTTTCGAAGGATTATTTTACTTTTGATAAACTTAATATTGATTTATAAATTTAAAGCTGTTATAATTAGAATGTAAATCAGACAGTCGCATTTTTAATGAGGAAAGTCCGTGCTCCATAGAGCAGAATGCTGGATAACATCCAGTGGAGGCGACTCTAAGGCTAGTGCAACAGAAAGAAACCGCCATTATGGTAAGGGTGGAAAGGCGAGGTAAGAGCTCACCAGTGCTTAGGAGACTAAGTAGCTATGTAAACCCCATTCGGAGCAAGACCAAAGTGAGGTAAAGGGATGCTGCTCGTGTCCTCTCAAGAAGGTAGGTCGCTAGAGATTCTTGGCAACAGGAATACAAGACAGATGACTGTTTAATACAGAACACGGCTTATAGATTTACTAAGAACCACCGAAAGGTGGTTTTTATTTTATACTAAATAAAATAAAATACATCAAAACAAGTAAAAGACTTGAAGTTTTAGGCCTAATAAGTGTATAATAATATTATATGTAAGGAGTTAAAATGAAATTCAAAATAAAAAAATTGCTTAGCAGTCCACCAAAAACTTTGGCTCTTGGATTTTTAATGTTAATATTGATTGGAACTATACTTCTTTCGCTCCCGATTTCTATGAGAGAGAAGTCATCAAATATTGTTTTAGATGCTTTTTTCACTAGCACTTCGGCTGTGTGCGTAACTGGACTTATAGTTCAAAATACGGCATCTCATTGGACGGCATTTGGAAAGGCTGTCATTCTGATGCTAATACAAGTTGGTGGCATCGGCTTCATGACTGTTGCAACATCTTTTTTTATCTTTTCCGGTAAAAGGGTTTCTTTAAGAGAAAGACTCATAATCAAAGAACAGTTCAACTCAAATCAAAGAAGTGGAATAGTAAGGCTTTCAAATAGAGTTATAAAATATACAGTTATTATAGAAGTAGCGGGTGCGATTTTATTATCACTATATTTTGTACCAAAGTTTGGAATTAGAAACGGAATAATATATTCAATATTTCACTCTATTTCTGCATTTTGCAATGCAGGGTTCGATATTTTAGGAAATTCGTTGATTGGATACAATGAAGCTCCTATTGTAATTTATACATTGTCATTTCTTGTTATTCTTGGGGGAATAGGATTTTCAGTTTTAAGAGAAGTTTACGAAATAAGAAAATTCAAAAAGTTTTCACTTCATACAAAACTTGTATTACAATCTACCGGAGTTTTGCTATTTATAGGATTTGTTTTATTTATATTGCTCGAGTTTAATAATGGCGCGACAATAAAGAATTTGAGTTGGTTTGGGAAAATAAATGCTACATGGTTTCAAGCTGTAGTTCCAAGAACTGCAGGTTTCCAATCGGTGAACTATTCTCTCGTAAAAGACTCAACACTATTGGTAACAATAATTTTGATGTTTATAGGGGCAAGTCCTGGAGGAACCGGTGGCGGCGTAAAGACAACGACAATAGCTGTCATAGTTGCATCTGTTATAAGTGTTGTTAAAGGTAGCGATGACACGGAAATATTTGATAGGCGGATAGAAAACAATATAATAAAAAAGGCACTTGCAATTTTTACAGTTGCACTTCTTTTGGTTTTGATCGCATCATTTACAATAACAGTGTTGCAACCGAATATAAGATTTATTGATGTTCTATTTGAGGTTACAAGTGCATTTGGAACGGTTGGCTTAGGTGTTGGTGTTTCAGATCATTTGCATGTTGTAGGAAAATTGATTTTATGCTTTATAATGTATGTGGGAAGATTAGGTCCCCTTACACTTTTGTATACAATAAACATAAAGCAAAAACATAAATCAATTAGGCTTGCCCAAGATGATGTAATTGTAGGTTAGGAGGAATTATGAGTTCGTTTTGTGTTATAGGATTAGGCAGATTTGGTTTGAATGTTTCTAAAGAATTAATTCAAATGGGTCATGAGGTTATGGTTATTGATAAAAGCAAACAAGCTCTTATGCAGTTGAGCGATATTGCAACGTATGCAATTGAGGCTGATGTTCTTACGGAAGGTGCACTTAGTGAAGTGGGAATTGGAAATTTTGACTGCGTTATTATAGCAACAGCTGTTGAACCTCAAGCTGCAATTATGTCTACAATGATTGCTAAGGAAGCAGGAGTTCCGCTTGTTATAGCAAAGGCTTCGAGTGATCTTCACGCAAGGGTTTTAAAAAGAGTAGGTGCTGATAGAATTATATTTCCTGAAAAAGAAACAGCAATAAGGCTTGCCCATCTTCTTGATAATAGAGGAATAGTTGACTTTATCCCTCTTGGAAACGATATAACAATTGTAGAAATGGTACCACTTTCAGCATGGGTTGATAAAAAACTTAAAGAATTGGATTTGAGGCAAAAATACCACATTTCAATTGTAGCTATAAAAAAGGGAAGCGAAGTTAATGCTGTTCCGCATGCGGATAGTAAAATTTCAGCAGGTGACACGCTTATTGTTATTGGTAAGTCGTCTGATATAGAAAATATAAAATGATCACATCAAAGCAAAACAAGAAATTAAAAGAACTTAATAAGATAATAGATCAAAAGTGCTCCGACAATTCGTTATATGCACTTGAAGGGTTTACAATTTTTGAAGAAGCAATTCGAGAAAATGTTGAAATAGTTGATGTTTATGTGTCAGAAAGTGCAGAAAATGAGTTTAGAAGTAGATACAATCAGTTATACACAACCGTAAAAGATGATATTTTACGATCGCTTTCAAAGACCAAAACGGGTAAAGATATAATATTTGTTGTAAAAAAACCAAGTAAAATCAATATAAAAGAAATTAACGATGAGTTGGTTTTACTGCTTGATTTTTTGCAGGATCCTGGAAATATGGGCACTATTATTCGTACAGCAGATGCTTTTGGGATAAAGAACATATTAACTGTAAACAATTGCGTTAATGTTTATAATGAAAAGGTATTAAGGTCGACAATGGGCTCTATATTTAGGGTGAATGTAACCTCGATTGAGCTTGATGATTTAAGGAGTTTAATAGAAAGAGGATATAAACTGATTTCTACCTCGCCCAACGGTGAAAAGATTAAAAAGTTTAATTCTAAAATAATTTTGGCACTTGGTAACGAGGCAAATGGAGTCAGTGAAGAAGTTTTTAGAGAAAGTTTTAAAAGAGTTAAAATTCCGATGAAAGGGAAGACAGAAAGTTTAAATGTTGCGATTGCAGCCGGAATTTCAATTTATATAATGACGGAGGAATAAGGATGTTAGAAGAATTAGAAAAGTTAAGGTCTGATCTTTCAAAAGAAATTGATAAGGTTTCAAGTCTTGAAGTATTAGAAGAACTTAGGGTGAAGTATCTTGGCAAAAAAGGATATCTGACTACGATACTTAAAAACATGGGAAGCCTAAGTGCTGAAGAGCGCCCTAAAATGGGAAAATTAGCAAATGAAATTAGAGACAATTTGAATGATACTATAAATTCATTTGGAGAAAGGTTGAAGCAAGAAGCAATAAATAAAAGAATAAGTAATGAATACTTGGATATAACAATTCCAATGAAGGATGTTGAAGTAGGACATCTTCATCCGTTAAAGGAAACAATCAGACAGCTCGAAGAGTTATTTTTAGATATGGGATTTAAGGTTTTGGATGGACCTGAAATTGAAACTGTTGAAAACAATTTTAATTTGTTAAATACTCCAGCTGATCACCCTTCAAGAGATATGACGGATACGTTTTATTTTGACCCGGTACATCTTTTAAGATCTCAAACATCTCCCGTTCAAATTAGAGCTATGAAGAAGTATGGTGCACCGATTAAGATGATATCTGCAGGAAGAACGTTTAGAAATGACGAAGTAGATGACACACATAGTCCGATGTTTCACCAAATTGAAGGTCTTGTGGTTGACAAAGACATAAGTGTTGCAAATCTTAAAAGTACAATCGATACTGTTTTGATTGCACTTTTCGGAGAAAAATTAGACACCAGATACAGACCGCATTACTTCCCGTTTACTGAACCAAGTTTGGAAGTTGATGTTACATGTACAAAATGTCATGGCGTGGGTTGCGACAGTTGTAATCATACAGGCTGGAGCATGGAACTGCTAGGATGTGGAATGGTACATCCGAATGTTCTAAGAAATTGTGGAATCGATCCTGAAGTATATCAAGGATTTGCTTTCGGAATGGGAATAGACAGACTTACTATGGTTAAGCATGGTGTTAATAATCTGCGTTTGCTTTTTGATAATGACAAAAAGTTTTTGGAACAATTTTAGGAGGAAGTTATGTTACTATCGTTAAATTGGCTAAAAGATTATATAAAAGTAGATGAAAATCCCACAAAGATTGCAGCTATGCTTTCTGAAACAGGTACACATGCTGAAAGTGTTATAGAATTCAAAGGTCGCGTAAAAGGCGTTAAGACGGCAAAAATTTTGTCGGTTAAAAAGCACGAAAATGCTGACAAACTATCAGTTTGCGATGTTGATTTCGGTGATAGAAAAGATGTTATAGTTACAGCGGCAAAAAATATGAATGAAGGCGACATTGTTGGAGTTGCAACTTCGGGTTCTATTCTAGCTGACGGAACAAAAATCGAACCTCATGATTTTAGGGGAATTATCAGTAATGGTATGTTTGTTTCGTACGAAGAGATTGGATTCCCTAAAGATTTCATATCAAAGGAAGATCAACAAGGCATTTTGATTTTACCAAGCGACACAAAGCTTGGAATTGATTTAACTGAAGCTATTAATCTTGATGGTATCGTTGAATTTGAAATAACACCTAACAGACCTGACTGCTTAAGTGTTTTTGGACTTGCCCTTGAAAGTGCGGCAACATTTGATTCTAATTTTAAAGATATGGAGCTTTTTAATGGAGATTTACCTAAGTCGGAAATTGATGCGTCAGTTGAAACAGAAAAGGTCGGCGCATATGAATTAGCTGTTGTTAAAAATGTTGAAATTAAGGAAAGCCCTGTTTGGATTAGAACGAGACTGATGGAATCCGGTGTAAGACCTATTAATAATATTATTGATATTACTAATTATGTTATGCTCGAAACTGGAATACCTATGCATGCTTTTGATTTAGATAAATTAAATGATAAAAATATAAAAGTCAGAGAAGCTAAAAAAGATGAATCGATTGTTCTTTTGGATGGAAAAGAGTTAAAGACTGAAGAAGGAGATATTCTTATAACATCAAAAGATGAACCAGTTGCATTGGCCGGTATTATGGGACTTGATAATTCAAAAGTCACATCCGAAACAAAAAATATAGTTTTGGAAGGGGCAAACTTTGACCATATTCAAATAAGAAAGACCGGTAAACGTCTTGATATAAATAGCGAAGCGAGAACAAGGTTCCAAAAGAAACTCGATCCTACAATGGCAAGGACTGCAATTTTGAGAGCTTTATATCTTTTAAAAACTTTAGGCTTCGAAGAATTTGAATTTTCGGAAGTAGTTAAAGGCAAAAAAGAAGAAAAAGTCATAAAGACTAGACCTCAAAGGATTAATAGTCTCATTGGAAAAGAAATAGATGTTGACTTTGCAATTAAAAAATTGAATCATTTGAAGGTTAACTCCAGGTTTGAAAATGGTTTGATTGTTTCTGAAATTCCGGGATTTAGACCGGACTTAAATATTGAAGCAGACATCATAGAGGAAATTGGAAGACTTTACTGCTACAAAAATGTAGAATCAGTTCCTATTAAAACAGAACTAACTGTTGGATATGAATCGGAATTAAAGTCATTTACAAATAAAATAAGGAAGCAACTGAAGTACAGTTCATATTTCGAAACACTGACATATTCATTTATAGGTCCAAAACTCTTATCAAAAATTGACTACAAAGACGAAGATTCATTTATAAAAATTTTAAATCCGCTAGGTGAAGAATTCTCGGTTATGAGACCGACAATGAATGCTCACTTCCTCGAAGTAGCTGAAAAGAATTTTAAGAGATCAAACGGCACTTTAAAGATCTTTGAAGTTGGTCACGTTTTCAAAAAAGGAGAAAGCGGTGAATATGATCAGTTGACGAATTTAAATATATTGCATATGGGATTTGGAGATTTCTACGATTTAAGAAATACCGTTGTGCAAATTTTAGATTCATGTGGAATTTCAGATTACAAATTTGTAAGGAGTTCAAGTGAATTTTATCATCCGGGTAGAAGTGCTGAAGTATTTATAGGTGAAGAATCTATTGGTAATTTCGGTCAAGTTCACCCTAATGTAGCGGCAAATTTTGATTTAAAAGAAGTTTATGTTGCGGAACTCTCTGTGGATAAATTACTCAAATATATAAAGAAATCATTTATTTACGCACCGAAGAGTAAATTTCAGGAAGTTAGAAAAGAAATCTCTTTTGTTGTTGAAGATAAAGTTTTGTATGGAGATATTAAGGAAACAATTTTAAATTTAAATTCTCCTATTTTAAGAAGCGTATATTATTACGATGTGTATAAAGATGAACTCTTAAGAAATAAAAAATCTATAACAGTCGGACTTGTTATAGGCGCCGAAGATAGAACTTTAAAAGACAGTGAAATAAAGTCATTGATGGAAGAGGCAATAGAAGCTGTAAAAAAAGAATTTGGAGCCGAATTAAGGTAAGGTGATATTTTGAAAAAGACAAAGGTTGAAATCTATGGTAGAAAATACACAGTAAATAGCGAGTATGACGAAAGATATATCGACCATTTATGCGGCTATGTAAATGGCAAAATTAGAGAATTGGTTTTGAAGAACCAACGTTTAGATTATGCTGATGCATGTGCACTTTGTCTTATGAATGTTGCAGATGATTATGTATCGGAGCAAAAAGCAAAGTCACATGCATTGACTGAGAACGAGCAGCTTTCTAAAAGTTATAAAGAACTTCATGAAAGATTAAAAAAGGCAGAATTAGCCGTTAATGAACTTTCTAAGAAAAATAATAAACTCGAGGATGAAGTAAGAAGAAAAGATAATGAAATTGTTAAGCTGAAACTTTCACTCGAAAAGACTTATGATGGAAATTCTAGTGAAAGTTCGGAGAAAGGCAGTACAGAAAAAAAGTAAAAGAAAGATGATGGATATTGAATAAGACAGAAATTTTAAGTCCGGCGGGCGGCATAGAAGAATTTTATGCCGCCATAAACTGTGGTGCAGATGCAGTATATACCGGATTAAAATCATATAGTGCGAGGAAGAATGCAAAAAATTTAGATATTGGCGAATTAAGAGAGATCGTTTCATATGCTCATTTGATTGGTAGAAAAGTTTATATAACTTTGAATACAATGCTATTCAATGAGGAGATTGAGAACTTGATCTCTATTTTGCCTGAGATTTTTTCTTGCAATCCTGATGGAATAATTGTTCAAGATATCGGACTTTTTTCTGTCTTAAAAAATTATTCTAAAGGTGTTGAACTTCACGCGTCCACTCAAATGACGGCGGATAATTTTTATGCTGTAAAAAATCTTAAAGATTTTGGTTTTGATAGAGTTGTCGTAGCAAGAGAAATGTCAATAGATGAAATTTCTCATATAAAAGAAGAACTGAAAGTTGATATTGAAGCATTTGTTCATGGCGCACTTTGCGTTTGCTATTCGGGCGAATGCTATTTTAGTTCTACAATAGGAGAGAGGTCCGCAAATCGCGGAGATTGTGCTCAACCTTGTAGAAAACGATATAATTTAATTTTAGATGATAAGCCTATCGGTAAAAACGGTTTTTATCTTTCAATGAAAGATTTAAATACATCGTCAAATATTGAAGATATAGCAAAATATGTTGACAGCTTGAAAATTGAAGGGCGAATGAAAAACAAAGAGTATGTGGCGACGGTTACAAATTTTTATTATAAAAAGCTTCATGGAGAAATGACTACAGTTTCTCAAGAAAAAGAACTTGCAGATGCGTTCAGTAGAGGTTTTACAAAAGGATTTATATTGGATGAGGATAAACAATCTATGATTAATTCTGTTTCTCCAAAACATATTGGTTCTATTATTGGCAAGGTTATTGATTCGAAGAACAATAAGTCATATATAAAATTAGATACTCCTTTATACAAAGACGATGGAATTACTTTTATTGATAAAAATGGAAAGTCAGATGGTGAAAAAATAATGCGTTTCTTGCAAGATGGCACAATTTTAGAGATTAATAAAGCACTCTTAATTGGAGAAAATGTGTATCGAAATTATTCTTCAAAGATTTATGATAAGAATAAGAATATATCAGAAATGAGGAAACTTCCAATTGATATGTTTGTATACTCAAAAATTGGAGAACCTCTGAAACTAAAAATCGTTTATCAGAATAGAAGTGTTGAGGTTGCGTCAGATTTTATCGTAGAAAAGTCAAATTCATGTCCTGACAGTAGAGGTATACTTAAAAAACAACTAGATAGAATTGGAGATACATTTTTTTATCTTGATAAATTTGAATTTTTTGGAGATAGAGATATATTTGTTCCTAAATCTATTTTAAATGAAATGAGAAGAGAAGGGGTTTCGAAAATACTTGAAGAAAATCAAGCAGAATTTAAATTCATAGACATTAAAAAAACTTTTAAAAAGAATAAAAAGAGAGAGCCTAAAATCTCTCTTTTAGTAGATTCCGCTGTATCTGAGTGTGTTTTAAAAGATGTTTTTGAAATAAGATTAGATTTTGATAATCCAAATTTAGAAAAACTTTTTAATTTATATAGAGATAAAGATTTTGAACCATGTCTTGTCACACCATCAATTCTTACTAAGAAAGAAGTTTTAGCAATAAAAGATTTAATAAAACAATTGTCGGTAAAAAAAGTTATAGTGAATAATTTTGCACTTATGGATTTGGATTGTGATATAGTTGTGGGGAGTTCTCTTAATGTGGCAAACACATATGCTGTAAATTTTTATAAATCAAAAGGAATAAAAGAATTTATTCCGTCAAGGGAGATGACAACAACTGAAATCGATTCCGCATTTAGCGATACAATTTTAAGATTGCCATATTATATGAATACAGTGTCTATGATTACAAAAACAATCGGCAAAGATGTGATAGATGAAATTAATAGAGGCAAAAATGTTAAGATTGAAGATGCAAAGAACGAAAGGTTTCCGGTAAAGTACATTCGTGGGAAATATTATATATATAATAGCAAACCAATGTTTATGGCAAGAACAATAGACAGGATAGATGCTGATATAATAGAAATCACTTATGATGAAAACTACAATCAAATAATAGATTTTCTTAAAGGGTCTATTGAAAATGTAGATTTTTCCTATACTACAGGACACTACAACAGAGGGGTTGCAAGATGAGAGAGAAAACTTTGAAGATTTTAGAATTTGATAAAGTTTTAAATTTAATACAGGAATATGCTGGCTCAAGAATCGGTAAAGAAAGAGTTTTAAATTTAAAGCCGGCTACCTCTATTTTGAAAATTAAAGATGCTCATAAAAAGCTAAGTGATGCATTGGAGGTCGGAGGAGAATTTGGATATCCTGAATTTTCAACGCTTGAAGATATTAGAGGGGAAATTCATAAGGCGATGATAGGGGGAATGCTTTCAATTTCTACTCTATATGATTGTAAGAATTTGATTGAACTTTCAGGCGAGATAAAAAAATTCTATAAAGATGCAGATTTGAATAACTCCATAACTGAAATGGTTGACATTCTATATACGAATGAGGCATTGTTTAAAGAACTTGATCAGGCAATTTATGATAGAGAAACTCTTTCTGACAATGCGTCGAAGAAGTTGAAGTCACTTATAAGAAAAAAAACATCTTTAAACGACGATATAAATGCCAAGCTCAAGGAGTTTGTAACGTCAAGTGTAAATTCTAAATATTTACAGGATGCAATTGTCACTCTCAGGGAGGGAAGATATGTAATACCTGTAAAAAGGGAATATAAGAACTTTGTAAAAGGTATTGTTCACGACGTTTCAGGAAGTGGCGGCACATATTTTATTGAGCCTCAAAAAATAGTCAACATGAACAACGAAATAAGAGTTGTTGAGAATGAAATAAATGAAGAAAAACTTAGAATTATAAAGGATTTATCAAAGAAGGTAGGCGCTGAGTCAGAATTTTTAAAATATAATATTGAAATTTTGGCGGAACTTGACTTCATTTTTGCAAAGGCAAAATTTGGAAAGGAGAATTGTTATTCTAAGCCAATATTTAATGATGATTTTAATATAAAACTAAGGAATGTTTTTCATCCTCTTATAGACAGTGAAAAAGTTGTAAAAACCGATGTGGACATTGATTCAGGTACGAAGGCTTTAATCATCACGGGACCTAATACAGGTGGAAAAACAGTTATAATAAAAACTGTTGGAATAATATCTCTTCTTGCACAGTCCGGATGTATGATACCGGCAGATGAAAGTTCAACAATTCCGATTTTCAAAGAAATCTTTACGGATATCGGGGATGAACAGTCAATTGAGCAATCATTGTCAACTTTCTCTTCTCATATGATTAATATCGTTGACATACTTAAACAAGAACCTGATGAAGCTCTATATTTATTTGATGAATTAGGTGCGGGCACTGATCCGACTGAAGGTGCTGCTCTTGCAATGAGTATAATTGACATATTAAAAGAAAATAAAATAAAGTTGGTTGCATCAACACACTATGCAGAATTAAAAGTTTATGCTCTAAATACGCCACATGTTTTAAATGGTAGCATGCAATTTAATATTGAATCTTTAAGGCCGACCTATAAATTGGTTCTTGGCATACCGGGGAAAAGTAATGCTTTTGAAATCTCTAAAAAACTAGGACTTGATGACTTATATATAAATAAAGCAAAATCTTTTGTAGATGACACAACGTTGCAATTTGAATCAGTTCTTGAAGAGATTGAAGCTACACGTGAGAAAATTTCGGGTTATAAAGAAGAGCATGAAGCATTATTAAGTGATGCAGAAAAAATCAGAAAAAGAGCTGATGAGTATTACAATAAAGAAAAAGAAAAAGCTGACAAGCTCTATGAAAAAGCCAGGAAAGAATCAAAAGAAATTTATGATAAGGCAAAAGCTGATTATGAAGATATCATTAAGGATGCAAATAAAATTATAAACAACATTGACAAATCAAGTGCAAGAAAAATTCAGGAAACGAGGGACAAGCTTAGAGAAAATATTAATAAGTTATCTGAGGATAAAACTAAAAAGAGAGTAAAAAAAGTTAAAAAAGACGAATTGATTCCAGGCCAAAGTGTACGTATTGTTTCTCTTGATCAGATAGGTGAGATTATAACTTTGCCAAATGAAAATGGAGATTTGCAAGTTCAAGTTGGAATTTTGAAGGTTAATTCAAATATTAATGATATCGAACTTACAGAAAATGCAACCAAAAAAAATATTGAGAGAAAGAAATATAGAATTGAAAAGTCGAAATATATCAAGCCGGAAATCGATCTCCGCGGAGTTGATTCGGAAGAACTTTATGATAAACTCGATAAATATATTGATGATGCTTTTATTGCAGGATTAAAAGAGATAACTATAGTTCATGGGAAAGGCACAGGTATTCTAAGAAAAGCTACGGAAGAACTATTGAAGAAAAATTCTCATGTTGAAAGTTTTAGGCTTGGAAAAGTCGGAGAAGGAGACACTGGAGTTACGGTTGTTAATTTAAAATAAGGAGGATTTATGAATTACAAAAAAAAATTAATTAAAATTTTACAAAAAGAGATAGATTTACCGGAGACTGAATTAGATAGACTTATTGAAATTCCATCGGATTCGACACTTGGGGACTTTGCTCTTCCATGTTTTGCTTTTGCAAAAACTTTAAGAAAAGCACCACAAATGATATCTCAAGAATTGCAATCAAAACTGGACGTAAAACCATATTTTGAAAAAGTTGAAGCAGTTGGACCATATTTAAATTTCTTCATTTCAAAGGCCTCTCTTTTACAATCGCTTAAAGAAAAAGTTGAAATCGAAAAAGAAGAATTCGGTAAAAGCGATATAGGTCAAAACAGGAACGTTGTCATTGACTACAGTTCAACAAATATTGCAAAACCTTTTCATATAGGTCATATAAGAAGTACACTTATCGGAAATGCCATTTATAGAATTGCGAACAGGCTTGGATATAATGCTGTAGGAGTAAACCATTTAGGCGACTATGGTACACAATTTGGGATGCTTATTGCTGCATATAAAAAATGGGGAAACAAGGAAGAAATTGAAAAAAATCCGATTGATGAATTTCTGAAATTATATGTAAGAATGAATAAAGAAATTGAAGAAGACCCGGAAAAACGCGAAGAAGCCCACTATTGGTTTAAAAAGTTGGAAGAAGAAGACGCAGAAGCTCAAAAAATTTGGAAATGGATGAGAGATTTAAGCTTATGTGAATTCAATAAAGTTTATGATAGGTTAAAAATAAAATTCGATTCGTATAATGGTGAAGCTTTCTATCAGGATAAAATCGGGGATGTCGTAAAAGAACTTTCAGAAAAAAATCTTTTAACAGAGTCGGACGGATGTGAAATTATTGATTTGGAAAAATATAATCTTACACCGTTAATAATTACAAAATCAAATGGGACATCAACATATGCAACAAGAGATATTGCAGCAGCAGAATACAGAAAGAAAACGTATGATTTTTATAAAAATATATATGTTGTTGCAACCGAGCAAAATCTTCATTTCAAACAATTGTTCAAAACTTTGGAATTGATGGGATATGAATGGGCAAATGATTGCGTTCATGTAGGCTTTGGAATGGTTAGTGTTGAAGATGGAGCTCTTTCTACAAGAAAAGGAAAGGTTTTATATCTTGAAGATGTTTTAAATAAAGCTGAAGAAAAGACTCTTGAAATTATAAAAGAAAGAAATCCAGAACTTGAAAATAAAGAGGACATTGCATCAAAAGTTGGAATTGGTGCAATCAAATTCCAAGAATTATACAATCAAAGAATCAAAGACTATGTTTTCAATTGGGATAAAACTTTGTCGTTTGAAGGTGAAACTGGGCCGTATGTCCAATACACATATGCAAGAGCTAACAGCGTAATAGAAAAGTCAGGAATAACACCTAAGATTTCAGACTTAAAAGAAGAGTTAATGAACGAACAGGAACTTCAAATTTTCAAAAAAATATATCAAATTCCAGATGTTATAAAAGATGCATTTGAAAAATATGAGCCGTATTTAATTTCTAGAAAATTGATGGATATTGTAAAGGATTTCAACAGATACTATTACAACAATCAAATAATAAGTGACGACATTGAGCTAACAAAGCACAGAATAGGAATTGCATATTTAATTAAAACCGTAATTAAATCACAACTTTCACTCCTAGGAATAGAAACTGTGGAGAAGATGTAATGAAGGACACCGTTATAGTTGCAAAAAGAGCCTTTATTGATACAACAAAAACCGTTATGAGCGGTGGTTGGACTTTTATTCCTGCTTATATTGCACTGAGTCTACTGTTTTCTCTTATAAATTCGAGTCTTGGAATTTTATCAATGTTTGGAGGCTTTCTCGCATATATAGTATTGGTTTTGGAAAAAAGTGTATATGCAAGAGCGCTTAATGATTTGACTTTAACGGACAAGATTTCATACAGGAATTTTTCATATAATTTTGGAAACTACTTCTATAATATTATGAACACATATTTTATTATTTATATAGTAAAATTCGTTGTGAATCTTTTCGTATACAATCTTATAAATCTTAACAGTGAAATCTTGCACTACTCGACTTTAGCGTTATTTATCACTGAGAACATTATATTCTCGCCGATTTTTGAAACAACATATGTTGAAAATATAGGCGGAGTTTCAGCTTTTAGAAGAACTATAGATTTTATGAAGGAAAACTGGTTTCCGTGGCTTATATTAAATATCCCATATTTAATGATGCTATATGTAGAAACAATTTTTTCCTCGAAAACTATAGGAATGAATATAGTGTTAAAAGTTTTAATGTATGTTGTGCCTCCTCTATATTTGATTTTTAGAGGAAAACTTTACTATTTACTTGCAAATAGCAACAAAAGAAAAAGGAAGTTTATGAATGAATACTATAAAACAAATTAAAGATGAATATAAAAAATTTTTTGAAGAAATAGTATTTATAGAACTTAGAACAAATGACGAAGCATTTGACTTTATCGATAAGAACACAGTTGTTCCGGTATATATTCCAACAGTGGTAAAAGACAAAGAATCACAAAGTATAAATATATCTATGAGTGATGTAGTGTTTGGAATAGGTCTTCTATCATATGAAAAAACAACAAAAAGTCTATTGGAGTTTTTGGAAAGCTGTTTAAAAAAATCAAAAAATTTTATCAATCATATAGAATATAAAAAAGAAATAGATCCGCTAGCGAACTATTTTTATTTAAACGGACTTAATAAAATGCTTCATGAAATTGATGCAGATGAAGAAATAATATGTGAAAACTTGAGACTTTTAAGTATAAGTGAGAGATTCATATTAGAAAATTATGAAATTGAAAATGTGGATGAGATTCTAAAAGAATATAGAAAACACTTAAGTTATCTATATGAAAAAACCAAAGATGGAAAATACATCTATTATCTAGGCAAAAGCTATGAAGCGGATGGAGATACATTGCGGGCTAGGCTCTTATACACAAAGGGGCTTGAAGAGTCAAATAAAAACAGTGATGATTGGGAAGAAGTAAAAGAAGCACTAGATAATGCATATAAAACAATTTTTGATAAGTCTGAGATGGAAAGAGCGGCATACCTATTAAGTTACAATAAGTATGAAGAGGCAATTGAGATTATCGACAAGTTACCTGAATCTATAGATAGAACAAAACTTAAAATCAATGCTCTATATAATATGGGAGAGAATGAACAAATTATAAAAGAAATTAATAGATTTGAAGAAATTTACGGTATCGATATGGAACTTGAAGAAATAAAAAAATTAATTTAAAAAATGCATAAAAACACTTGACAAGCTTTTTTATTTATGCTAAGATATAAAAGTTGTCTGGAGAGACAAAAAGCACTTTAAAAAGTTTTTAAAAAAATTATAAAAAAACATTAAAAAAGTGTTGACAAGGTTAAATCGATATGATATAATAACTATTGTCAGCTCGAGAGAGCGAAGAACCTAAAAAATGAAATAATGTAAAAAGTAGACAAGAATCTAACTACAAAGTTAATTCAAAAGTGGAAGCAAAAACCACTATAAAAAGCAAATAATA